>R11__coassemble_3306_pt1 | contig 7464 bp, 3 predicted proteins | sample R11__metabat2_high_PE_015 | metagenome-assembled genome bin R11 | reverse complement strand
GTGTGGGCGTGGGAGTCGGCGCGGTATGGACCGTGCAGGTTCCCTCGATGGTATTGACCGCATAAAGCTCTGAGGTCACCGAGGGACAGTAGGGGTTGGCCTCCAGACCGCTGGTATTGCAGATGGAGGTATATCTGACCGAGGAGGGCAGGACAAAGTCCCGGATCTCCTGGGTCTCGGAGATGCGCTCCATGACCTTGTTCCAGAGGACCTTATGGAAATCCCTCTGGGTCTCGGTCAGGTCTTCATTGTTGTCGCAGCCGGCCCAGACGCCGCAGGTCAGGTAGGGGGTAAAGCCCACGAACCAGACATCATTGTAATCAGACGTGGTGCCGGTCTTGCCGGCCACCGGCATGCCCGAGGCAAGCTGGCAGGCCTGGCCCGTTCCCATTTTCACGACATCCTGCATGGCAGAGGTCAGAAGGGCGGCGGTCGAGGTGGACACGGCCCGGCTCTGCTCCGGTGTCTTGTCGATCAGGGTATTGCCGTCCTGGTCGGTGATCCGGGTGTAGAAGACCGGCTTGGTGTAGATGCCGTTATTGGCGATAGCCGCATAGGCAGCGGTCAGCTCCAGGTTGGACACGCCCTTATAGATCCCGCCCAGGGCCAGGGTCTGGTAAATGTCATGCTTATCATCCAGGGTCGTGAAGCCGAACTTAAGCAGCTGGTCATAGGCAGCCCGGGGTGTCACGTCGGTGATGCACTTGACCGCCACCACATTGACGGAATTGATGATGGCATTGCGGATGGTCGTGGTCCCGCCGTAGACCCCGGAGGCATTGTGGACCTCCTGGCCATTGGTGTAGGAATAGGGCTCATCCACATAGGTGGTGGCCAGACTGTATTTGCCGGTCTCGAAAGCCGTGGCATAGGTGGACAGGACCTTGAAGGTGGAGCCGGGCTGACGGGTGGTATCGGTGGCCCGGTTGAGGACCAGGGAAGCCGTCTTTTCCCCGCGGCCGCCCACCAGAGCCTTCACATAGCCGGTCGACTGGTCCAGGATGACCATGGAGGTCTGGGGCTGGGGCGAGAAGGAGGTCCGCTCGGCCACGATCCTCTGCCCATCCTCAAGGACATGGTCCTTGTATTCATCGATATAGCCCTGAGCCTCTTCCTCCGACTCAAAGAGCAGGTTGAAATCGCTGCCGTAGAGACTGCGGAAATAATCCCTCAGCATCTCCTTACTGTAATGGGTCTGGCTGCCGTCTTCATTTTCCACGGACAGGGCCCAGTCGATGGTATAGGTGGTGCCCTCCGGATAGTTGGCCGGGTCGCTGTATTCCTCATCGCAGATGGCCTGGATATCGGTATCCTGGGTCGTGTAGATGCGGAGGCCGCCGGAATAAAGGAGCTGATAGGCCTGGTTCTCGGAATAGCCCAGCTGGTCCATGATGTCCGCCACGACCTCTTCGATCAGGGCATCCTCAAAGTAGGAATAAACGGTATCCTCTGCTTCTGCCACCTTCTGGGCTTCCTGGATCCGGCTGTAGACATCATCGGCCTCGGCCTCATCCATCTGGTCCTGGGTGATATAGCCCAGCTCCACCATTTTCGTCAGGACACGGGTCCGGCGGGCGGCATTTTCCTCAGGATGGGTGATGGGGTTGTACTTGGCCGGATTCTGGGTGATGCCGGCGATGACGGTGCTCTCGGAAAGGGTAAGCTCCGAGACATCCTTGTTGAAATATTTTTTGGCGGCTGCCTGGACCCCGTAGGTCCCGGCTCCCAGGTTGATGGTATTGAGATAGCTCTCCAGGATCAGCTGCTTGTCGTTGAGTTTTTCCTCCAGCTGGACAGCCAGATACTGCTCCTGGAACTTGCGCTTGAGCCGGTCGATCAGAGACTTCTCCTCGGTCCAGGTCGTGAAGACATTATTCTTGAGGAGCTGCTGGGTGATGGTGGAGGCTCCCTCCGTGAAGCGGAATTTATTCTTGATACCGGTAAAAAGCGCCCGGATGATGCCCTGGAGGTCCACGCCGTTGTGCTCATAGAAGCGTTCATCCTCTATGGCCACGACCGCATGCTGAAGGTCCAGGGGGACATCGTCTATGGAAACGGCCATCCGGTTGGAATCCGAGGTGGTCAGCTTGCGGATCTGATTGCCGTCGGAATCGTAAAGGAAGGTGGCGTAGCCGGAAGGGGTGAAGGTGATGTCATCGATATCGGGTGTCCCGGCGATGATGCCCCGGATAGAGCCGGCCACCAGGCAGACAAAGATGACAGCCATGGCCACAGCTGCGGCCAGGATGACGCGCAGGGCGATCAGGCCGGCATGCCTGGAGGCATCCGACTTGCCGACACGTTCTATCTTCTCTTCCAGATGGCGTCTTCCGTAGTTCATATAAGACCGATCTTATCTCATTTTACCGGCCATGTTCTCTTCCACACGGCGGTAGAGCTCCTTTGCGGCGTTATAGCCCATCTTCTTCTGTCTGTGGTTAACGGCAGCCGTCTCCACGATCACGGCCAGGTTACGGCCCGGACGGATGGGGATGGAGTGGCAGACCACCTTATTGCCCAGGATCTCCATATAATTTTCTTCCAGGCCCAGACGGTCGTATTCTCTGTCCTTATTCCATTCCTCGAGCTTAATGACCAGGTCGATCTGCTGGGAATCCTTAACGTGCTCAACACCGAAAATGGTCTTGACATCGATGATGCCGATGCCCCGAAGCTCGATGAAGTGCCGGGTGATGTCAGGAGCCGAGCCGATCAGGGAGACGTCCGAGACCTTCTTGATCACGACCACATCGTCCGTGACCAGACGATGGCCGCGGCGGACCAGCTCCAGAGCGGCTTCGCTCTTACCGATGCCGGAATCGCCCGTGATCATAACACCTTCGCCGTCGACATCGACCAGAACGCCGTGGATGGAGATGGTCGGAGCCAGCTCTTCATTGAGCCAGCGGATGATCTCAGCCATGAGGTTGCTGGTGGACTTGTCGGACTGAAGAATGGGAACGGCATATTGTCTGGGCAGGGCCAGCATCTCATCCGTCAGATCCGGCAGCTGGGAGAAGATCAGACAGGGAATGTCACTGGTGATGAACTTCTCAAAGGACTTGCGGCGGGTCTCAGGCTCCAGCTGGAGCAGGTAGGTATATTCCACATAGCCGATGATCTGGACCCTCTCATTGGGGAAATGATCGTAATAGCCGGCCAGCTGCAGGGCCGGACGGTTGATCTCGGGTGTGGTGATCATGTAATCCTCAAGATTGATCTCGGGTGTCAGATTGGTCAGCCCCATGGCTTTGGCCATCTTGGCGACCGATACTCCGTTTGTCATAGTTTCCCCCTTTACGGTAGCTTATTTTCTGCTGCGAGTGAAAAAACCTTTCTGTTTCTTTTATTTTACCACAAGACCTCAGGTCTTTGGCTTTTGTTTTTCCTCTTCCATGTCGAAGAAGCGCCTGACAGCTTCTGCGGCGGACCGGTTCATGGAGGGTGCCCCGGCCAGTTCCTCCACGGAAGCCTGCTGAATGGCCTCCAGGGTCTTGAAATGCTTCATAAGAGCCCGCCGTCTGGCCGGGCCGATGCCTTCGATCTCATCCAGCAGGGACCTGACCTGGCCCTTGGACCGCAGCTGCCTGTGATATTCGATGGCAAAGCGGTGGGCCTCATCCTGGATCCGGGTGATCAGGTGGAAGCCCTCGGAATGGGTATCGATGGGTATCTCCACATTTTGGAAATAAAGGCCGCGGGTCCGGTGAAAATCATCCTTGACCATACCGCAGACCGGTATCTCAAGACCCAGGGCCGCAAGGACCTCCTCGGCGATATTGACCTGGCCCCGTCCGCCGTCCATGAGAATGAGGTCGGGCAGGCGTTCAAAGCCCTCCGAATGGGACAGGGCTCTTTCAAAGCGCCGGGTCAGGACCTCCCGCATGGAGGCGTAATCGTCCGGTCCCACTACGGTCTTGATCCGGAACTTGCGGTAGTCTGTCCGCTTGGGCTTTCCCCTTTCATAGACCACCATGGAGCCCACGGAATCATAGCCGGAAATGTTGGAGATATCGAAGGCCTCCATGCGGTCGGCCTTGTCTATCTTAAGCCAGGAGGCAACCTCTCTGACCGCGCCGGTGGTCCGCATATCCTCCCGTCTCATGCGCTCCCGGTCCCGGTTAAGGACGATCCGGGCATTTTCCGAAGCCATCTCGACCTGCTTTTCCTTGGATCCTATTTTGTGAATGGACAAAGTCAGCTTAGAGCCCCTCTTTTCAGACAGATAGGCCGAAAGCAGGTCACGGTCGGGTATTGCCATGGGCAGCATGATCTCTTTGGGAATGAAGGGCGTGCCCGAATAATACTGGGAAATGAAACGGGACAGAAGGGCGCCGGCATCATTGTCCTCATTGGCCGCCATATAGAAATGCTCACGGCCGATCAGACGGCCGCCCCGGACGAAGAAGACCTGGACCACGGCGTCGGAGGTCAGGACGCTTTCATCCTCTCCCACGGCTATGCCGATGACGTCTCTGTCATCGCCGTCCGTTCCCGTGATCTTCTGCTTTTCCGCGATCTGGCGGACGGATTCTATGAGGTCTCTTAAGGAGGCGGCCTCCTCAAAACGGAGGTCCTCCGAGGCCTTCCCCATCTTATCGGTCAGCTCGCCGATGACCTTATCCACATGCCCGGCCAGGAGGGACAGGGCGTCATCCACATTTTTCCGGTAAGCCTCCGGACTTATCCTCCTCTGGCAGGGGGCCGGACACTGGCCTATGTGATAATAAAGGCAGGGCTCGACATTGACCTTGTCTATGGCCTTGTCGCAGGGCCGGATATGGAAAAGCTTCTGGACCAGGTCAATGGTGTCCCGGACCGCGCCGGCGTTGGAATAGGGACCGAAATAGCGGGAGGTATCCTTTTTCATCTGACGGGACAGGACCACCCGGGGGTAGGTCTCACCCAGAGTCACCCTGATAAAGGGATAGGACTTGTCGTCCATGAGCATGGTGTTGTAGCGGGGCCGGTTCTCCTTGATCAGGTTGGATTCCAGGACCAGGGCCTCCAGCTCGCTGTCGGTTACGATGTATTCAAAATGATGGATGAGCTCGACCATCCGCTCGATCTTGGGGCCTCGCTTGGCATTGACCTTTTTCTGGAAATACTGGCGAACCCGGTTCTTGAGCTTGACAGCCTTGCCCACATAGAGGATCTGATCATTTTTATCGCGCATGATATAAACTCCCGGCAAAGCCGGGAGTTTTTTCAGTTCCTCTTCAATGATAAAGCCTTTGGGATCGTCCATGGGGCTCCTTTACGGGGACGGAGCTTTAGTCCTCTCCGTCCGTCACCTCCTGGTAGGAGGTGTCCTGTGTGCTATCATCGGCATAGGGGACCTCGCAGTAGGTGGAATCCTTGCGGCCCTTGGCCTGGGCATAGATGGCATCCATGTCCTCCGGGTCGGCCGGATCGGCTGCCTGAGCCGGAACGGCCTCTTCTACAGACATATCCTCCATGAGGCGGGAGGGCTTGGCCTCCTCCTCGGGCAGGCCTTCGACCTCGCGGAAGATCTTCATGAATTCTTCGCCGGTGATGGTCTCCTTGCGGATCAGGTAGTCTGCGATCTTATCCAGAGCCTCTCTGTGTTCGTTGAGGAGCTCCAGGGCCTTGTCATAGGCGGCCTTGAGCATGGCCATGACCTCATGATCGACCTCGGTGGCGGTCTCATCGCCGCAGTTCATCACGGCTCTGCCGTCCAGATACTGGCTCTCGACCGAGGCCAGACCCATGAGCCCGAATTTCTCGGACATGCCGTACTGGGTGATCATGGCTCTTGCGATCTTGGTGGCCTGCTCGATATCATTGGCCGCGCCTGTGGTCACGGTATCGAAGACGATCTCCTCAGCCGCGCGTCCGCCCAGGGAAATGACCAGACGGGCCTCCAGCTCCTTCTTGGTATTGAGATATTTCTCCTCCTCAGGCACCTGCATGACATAACCCAGAGCGCCCATGGTACGGGGAATGATGGTGATCTTCTGGACCGGCTCGGCATTTTTCTGGAGAGCCGTCAGAAGGGCATGACCGACCTCGTGGTAGGAGACGATCCGTCTCTCCTCCTGGCTGAGGATGCGGTCCTTCTTTTCCTTACCGACCAGGACGATCTCGACCGCATCCAGAAGGTCCTTTTGGGACACGGCATGACGGCCTCTCTTGACGGCCAGGATCGCGCCTTCATTGATCATATTGGCCAGATCGGAGCCGACGGCGCCGGAGGTGGCCAGGGCCACGGCATCCAGGTCGACGGTCTCATCCATGGCCACATCCTTACTGTGGACACGGAGGATGGCCACACGGCCCTTGAGGTCGGGACGGTCCACGATCACGCGTCTGTCGAAACGGCCCGGACGAAGCAGGGCCGGATCCAGGACCTCGGGACGGTTGGTGGCGGCCAGGATCAGGAGACCCTTGGAGGCCTCAAAGCCGTCCATCTCCGCCAGAAGCTGGTTGAGGGTCTGCTCTCTCTCATCATTTCCGCCGCCGTACTGACCGCCGTCACGTCTCTTGCCGATGGCGTCGATCTCATCGATGAAAATGATGCAGGGCGAATTTTTCTTGGCTTCCTCAAAAAGGTCACGGACACGGCTGGCGCCGACACCCACGAACATTTCGACGAATTCGGAACCGGACAGGGAGAAGAAGGGCACATGGGCCTCGCCTGCCACCGCCTTGGCCAAAAGGGTCTTGCCGGTACCGGGAGGGCCGACCAGGAGAGCGCCCTTGGGCAGCTTGGCTCCGATGGCCGTGTATTTGCCGGGATTGTGGAGGAATTCCACGACCTCCTGAAGGGATTCCTTGGCCTCGTCTTCACCGGCCACATCCTTGAAGGTGACACCTGTCTCCTTCTGAACATAGGATTTGGCCCGGCTCTTGCCCACGCTCATCACACCGCCGCCCTTGTTCATGCGGCCCATGACCAGGCTGAAGAAGAGCATGATCAGGATGAAGGGAATGACAAAGCTTAAGATAGAGCTCAGGATCTCGGCGACCACAGAGGTCTGCTCTCTGGAGAATTCGACATCCGTCTTGGCCAGTCTCTCTGTCAGGGCCGTCTCATCCTCGGTCATAGTCACATAAGAGGTGGTAATGCCGGAGGTGATCTCAAGAGTTTCCTGGTCCATGAGAACGGATTTGACCTCATCGTTTTCCAGCATGGTCAGAAAACGGTCGTAGGTGATCTCCTTGGAGCCGGCCCCAGAAAAGACACCGGTGAAAAGGCTCATACAGAGCAGGCTCAGAAGAATACAGACCAGAAGAATGACCAGGCTCTGTCTGTTCTTATTGCCGTTGCCCTTATTATTGTTATTGTTGTTATTATTGTTGTTATTGTTGTTTCCGCGATTGTTGTTGCTATTGAAATTCCGGTTTGGCCGGTTGTTGGGATTTTCAGGCATCTCTTACCTCCTTGCGCATGGCAATTATTATATGGTCTGACTTTGCGGATTGCAAGAGACCTGAGTTTTT
>R11__coassemble_3015_pt1 | contig 7947 bp, 8 predicted proteins | sample R11__metabat2_high_PE_015 | metagenome-assembled genome bin R11 | reverse complement strand
ACACAGATGTGTCCGAGAAATGCCATGGGCCTCAATGTCCAGCCTCACAAGGCCATGAGAGCCTTCGCTTCGGGAAATGTCAGTCTGCTGGGTGATGCCAACGGTGTCTTCTCCTGCTGCGACTGCGGTATCTGCACCTACTTCGCCTGCAACTTCGGGCTCAAGCCCAGCAAGGTCATGGGCATGATGAAGGGCAACCTTCAGAAGCAGGGCATCAAGCCGGTCAAGGAAGTTAAGTTTGCACCGGACTCCGGCATTGACAACAAGAGAGTTCCGACAGAGAGACTGCTCCTTCGTCTGGACCTTAAGAAGTTCGACAGGGAAGCTCCTCTGGCAGGTTATGTGGATTGCAATGAAGTCAGGATCCTTCTCAAACAGCATATCGGCGGACCGGACAAGGCTCTGGTCGGTGTCGGACAGACTGTGACAAGAGGCCAGCTCATTGCAGAGCCCCAGGGACTGGGAGCCAATATCCACGCATCTATTGACGGTAAGGTCACGGAAGTGACTGACAGCTATATTACGATAAGGAGGTGAGAAGATGGGTGCCATAGGTATGAACGAAGTCATGAGCATTCCGACAGGTATCGAAGCCTGTGATGCCATGCTGAAGGCGGCAGAGGTCGAGCTCATCAGCGCCGGCTGTATCTGCGCAGGCAAGTACTATATCGTGGTGGCAGGCGAGGTCGCAGCCGTTCGGTCCTCCGTGGAGGCCGGCAAGGCAGTTGCCGAGAGTCTTCTCATCGACAGCCTGGTCATCCCCAATGTCGATCCTCAGGTGGCTCCGGCCATCGCAGCCTGTACGACCATGGAACGCATGCAGGCTCTGGGCATCATGGAGACCTACTCCCTCTGCGCCGCAGTCAATGCTGCCGATGCTGCCGTTAAGGCCGCCGATGTGGACCTGCTCGAGGTCAGACTGGGCAGAGGCCTGGGAGGCAAATCCTTCATCCTTCTGACAGGCGAGGTTGCCGCGGTGGAGTCCTCCATCCGGGCAGCGGAAGCTCTGGAAGAGACCAAGGGACTGATGTCCCGCTCCGTTGTGATCCCGTCCCCGCATCCGGATCTGATCCGGGCCATCGGATAAGGTCACAGCACAGCATTCATTTGTTAACAGGGATCTTCCCAAAGGGAAGTCCTCTAAATAAGTCAATATATTTTATGGAGGTATAAAATTATGAAAGAAGCTTTAGGCATGATCGAAACCCGCGGACTTATCGGCTCCATCGAGGCAGCTGATGCTATGGTCAAGGCAGCTAACGTCCGTCTTATCGGCAAGACTCAGATCGGTTCCGGACTGGTCACAGTCATGGTTCGCGGCGATGTCGGCGCTGTTAAGGCCGCTGTCGATGCCGGTGCTGCTGCCGCCAAGAGAGTCGGCGAGCTGTACGGAGTTCATGTCATTCCGAGACCCCACTCTGATGTGGAATATATCCTTCCGTCCATCGAGAGAGCTGAAGAGGAATAAAGCATGTATACCGGTGTGGTGACAGGCACGGTGACAGCCACCGTCAAGGAACCGCGCCTCCAGGGTATCCCGCTTCTTGTGGTACGCAAGATAGAAGACGGTAAGGAGGCCGGCCTTGTTGTGGCGGCCGACCATACCCGTCAGGCGGGTATCGGGGATTACATATACATGATCGGCTCAAAGGAGGCAGCGCGTATTTACCGCACCAAAAAGCTGCCGCCCTGCGATGTGGCCATTGTGGGATTTATCGACACCTATAACGAGGAAATCTGAGATATGCGTTTGGCTAAGGTTGTGGGAAATGTGGTTTCCACGATAAAGGATGAGGGTTATCACGGCTATCAGCTGATGCTGGTCGAATATTTCGATCCGATCAGCGGCAAGAGCCTGCCTCCCCGCCAGATGGCATTCAATATGGCAGATGCCGGTGTGGGCGATATCGTCCTCGTCAATATTGACGGAGGCGCCGGCAACATGATCTGCCATGACGATTTTGCGATCGTCGATCTCGTGATCTGCGGTATCGTCGATAATTACACGGCTTACGGAGAAACAAAGGTCATCCACGGCAAGACGGAAGACTGACGCTTTGAAAAAGCTTAAGAGGGACAGTTATGCTGTCCCTTTTTAAGGTGACAGCAAGAAAAGTCAAAGGATCCAGGCAGACGGAAAAGGTCTGTCTCCTTGTGATTTTAGAAAAGGAGAATATGCTCATGTTTGGATTTGAACTCTATTCCCCCACAAAGGTCATTTTCGGTAAAGATACCGAAGCACAGGTCGGATCCTATGTGAAAGCTTATGGCGCGCAGAAGGTCCTCCTTCATTACGGCAGTCAGAGCGCCGTCAGGTCGGGTCTTCTGGGCCGGATCAAGGCATCACTGGAGGAGGCCGGCATCGCCTATGTGGAACTCGGCGGTGTGGTGCCCAACCCCCATCTGTCAAAGGTACGTGAAGGCATTGCCCTGGGCAAGGCCGAAAAGGTGGATTTTATCCTGGCTGTGGGAGGCGGTTCCGTGATCGATTCCTCCAAGGCCATTTCCTATGGTCTGGCAGAGCCGGATCAGGATGTCTGGGAGCTTTTTGAAGGCAAAAGACAGGCAAAGGCTTTTCTTCCCATCGCCTCGGTCCTGACCATTGCGGCAGCCGGCAGTGAGACCAGCAATTCCTGTGTCATCACGGATGAGGCCAATGCCAAAAAACGGGCCTACGATGACGATATTTCCCGCCCCAAATTTGCGGTGATGGATCCGGTCCTGACCATGACTCTGCCGGATTATCAGACCGAGTCGGGCTGCGTCGATATCATGATGCACACCATGGAGCGTTATTTCACAAACGGCGGAAACATGGAGCTGACGGATGAGATCGCGGAGGGGCTTCTGCGGACGGTCATCAAATATGCCCGGATCCTCCACAGCGAGCCGGAAAATTATGAGGCCCGCGCCGAGATCATGTGGGCCGGTTCTCTTGCCCACAACGGTCTGACCGGCTGCGGCAATGACGGCGGCGATTTCGTTTCGCATATGCTGGAGCATGAGATGGGCGGTATGTTTGATGTGACTCATGGAGCCGGTCTGGCAGCCATCTGGCCGAGCTGGGCCAGATATGTCTATAAGAACTGCCTGCCCAGATTTGTCCGCTATGCGGTCAAGGTCATGGGCGTGACACCGCTTGAGTCAGATGAAGCGACAGCCCTGGCCGGCATTGAGGCGATGGAGGCCTTCTATCACAGCATAGGTATGCCTGTGAATATGTCTGAGCTGGGCATTCATCCGACGGAAGACCAGATCGCAGAGATGGCCCGGTCCTGCGCGCAGGCTGTCGGCGGCAGCAAGGGATCGGCCAGATGTCTGGCGGAAGAGGACATGAAGGCCGTTTATCGGATGGCCTTATGATCTGAAAAACAGACGGATCAGGCAGAGACAGTCTCTGTCTGATCCTTTATGACATAAAGGAGTCAGAATATGGGATATACGCGAGATGATGAGGGCGGCGGCGAGAACGGCCTCAATGCGGAGCTGGAAAAGGTCTTTGATAAGGACCTGTCCGTGAGGATCGAGGGATTGGATGACCTGGATCCGTCAGAGGACGCCCCCGATGAGACCTACAAAAAGTGGGAGGCCGAGCTGGCCAGACGGGAAGCCGAGCTGGCCCAAAGAGAAGCTGCTCTGAAGGCCGCGGAAGAGGCCCATGCGGAAGAGCTGGAGGCCGAGGCCGCCAGGGCGGAAACGGCAGCAGAGGCCGGACTCTCTGAAGTCAATACGGAAGAGGAGCAGGCTGAGGAAACTCACATGGAGGCGGCAGGAGAGACGGCCCCTAAGGCCAAAGCCTCTCAAAGCGCCGGCAGTGATACCATCAGTCTGGATTCCGTGGCGCTTGAGCTTCAGACCATTTACGATGGCTTCACCGAATCGGTCAAGGCTCTTGGCGGCAAGGGCAAAAAGACCTCCGGCAAGCTTAAGGAAGGCCTTCTTCATGTGGTGGCCGGCGGTCATATCAAGGGTGAGAGGGAGCTCCTCTGTGAAAAATTCCTGGCAGATGTCCAAAAGCAGATGGAAATGCTGTCCATGTATATGGAGGGCGCCTCGGATGAGGAGAAGACCTCGGCCTGCACCATTGCCGTCCGTATCCTGACCAGACCCTGCCCCTCCAAATCCAACGCGACCACAGATCTGATGAAACGGGCCATGATCGGACAGGCCGAGCCCATCCTGAAATATGTGCCCAAGGAGGTCCTGGCTGAGCAGGTCGCTGCCATGAAGGCTGAGTACGGCCGCTTTTCCATGCTGCCCGTGGAAAAACAGGTCAAACGGGCCATGGAAGATCTGATCAACTCCTGAGATCAGAAGGGGGATCAGAACTGACAGCAGGAAGGCAGGGAGAAGCTTATGACAGTTCCGGAAGCAAAAGCAGAGGTCTGCCGCATGGCGGTGGAAGCCTGGAAAAGCGGGCTTTTTGAGGGAACCTGCGGCAATCTGAGTTATTTTGAAAGGGAGAGCGGACAGGTGATCGTCACGCCCTCCACCTATCCCTACGACCGTTTTACGCCTGAGGATATGGTGGTCATTGATCTTGAGGGAAATGACCTGGAGGGACATCATCGGCCCACAAGCGAATGGCCCATGCACACCGATGTCTATAAGACCAAGCCTGAGGTCAATGCCGTCATCCATACCCATTCCACCTATGCCACAGCCATGGCCGTCATGCACCGGCCTATTCCCCTTGTGATCGTGGAAATGGTCCCGACCATAGGCGGAGATGTCCCCCTGGCTCCCTTTGCCATGACCGGCACTCCGGAAATGGGGGATGCCGTCAGAGCCTGCCTGGAAAAGAGAAAGGGCTGCCTTCTTGAAAATCACGGCGTACTGGCCATCGGAGAGGACATCGAGACAGCCATGGCCCGGGCCTATTATATTGAAAATGCGGCCAAGGTCTGCGTGATCGCAGATTCCGCCGGCGGCGCGGTCCCTCTCAATGATGAGCAGTATCATGACATCAAAAAGCATTTCGGTCTGGAATAAGGCCGGATCGGAGTTGACTATGAATCCACCTTCCCACATCCATGACGATCTGGGCTTTCTGCTTCGTTATGACAATGTTGCCTGGTATGAGGCGGGACATGTCCGCATCCTGGACCGCAGGATCTATCCCATCCGGATCGAATATGTGACCTGCCGGACTGTCCGGGAGGTGACCCGGGCCATAGCCGATATGGTCACCCAGAGCGGCGGTCCCTATATTGCCGCTGCCATGGGCATGGCCCTGGCAGCCCATGAGGCAGAAGGTCTGACAGATGAGAGGGAGATCCTGTCTCATCTGGAAGAGGCTGCCTTCCTTTTATCTCATGCCAGACCGACCACACAGGCTAAAATGGAAAGAGTCACCACTGCCGGTCTTATGGCTGCCCGGGAGGCCCTGAAAAAAGGGCTTTTCGGAGAGCCTTTGACGGAATGCCTCCGCCAGGAAGCCGTGAAGCGGCTGGATGAGATGCACGAGACCGGGGCAAGAACAGCTGCTTATCTGGCGGAAAGGGTACCGGACAAGGCCACCATCATGACCATGTGCTTTGCCGAGACCTATATCGGCCATCTGCTTCTGGCCTGCCGGCAGGCGGGAAAGGCAGTCAGGCTCATCTGTCCCGAGACACGGCCTTATTTTCAGGGAGCCCGTCTCACGGCCAGCGTGGCAGCGGATATGGGCTTTGAGGTGACGGTCATTTCCGACAATATGCCTGGCTATGTCATGAAGGAAAAGAAGGTCGATCTCTTTACCTCGGCGGCCGATGTCATCACCCTGGACGGTCATGTGGTCAATAAGGTCGGGACCTTCCAGCTGGCCCTCTGCGCCAGATATCACGGCATTCCCTATTACTGCACCGGCAATCCCAATCCGGCCCATCCCACCATCGATACGATAAGGATCGAGGAGAGAGACCCGGAGGATGTCCTGTCCTATATGGGGATCCGGACGACCCTGCCTGCTGTGAAGGGCTATTATCCGGCCTTCGATATCACCCCACCTGACCTGGTGACCGGGATCGCGACCGACCGGGGCATCCTCTTGCCGTCAGAGCTCTCTTCCTATAAGAAGAGGACGGATCTGTGAGATAAGTCTTTGCCGTATCATAAATTACAAGCATGGTGCCGGCGCACTGCCACGACATAGGATACGGCTGCGCGCTGCTCCGCTTCTTCGAAGCTTTCGCATCGCTGCAAAAATTCGGAAATCGCCCCGGTTCCCGTGGCTTTTTTCCTCATTTTTGTTAGGTCGCCGAATGCTTTTAAAAAGCTGCACGCGATCCCTGCGGGATTCGTGTGCCCTTTTTTAAGCATTCTTCGACGCCGTATCATAAAAACATCCATGCAGCCTTCGGCTGCTACACTGCATATGATACTGCTGCGCGCTGCTCCGCTTCTTCGAAGCTTTCGCATCGCTGCAAAAATTCGGAAATCGCCCCGGTTCCCGTGGCTTTTTTCCTCATTTTTGTTAGGTCGCCGAATGCTTTTAAAAAGCTGCACGCGATCCCTGCGGGATTCGTGTGCCCTTTTTTAAGCATTCTTCGACGCAGTATCATAAAAATGGCGGAACTCCCTCTTGAATTTTCCCTTAAGGGTGCTAAAATAGGCGCTCGGTGAAAAGAAAAGAGGGTTTTTATTTATGATAAAAGATCTGACAAAGGGCTCGATCGGAAGGGTGGTCATCGCCAATGCCATTCCCTTATGCCTGAGTCTTCTTATCCAGCAGTTCTATAATATCATCGATACCATGCTGGTCGGCCGCCTGCTCGGCGAGCTGCCTCTGTCCGGGGTGGGCTCGACAGGCTGTCTCAATTTCATGGTGACCTATTTCTGTATAGGTCTGGCCACCGGCTTCACCATGCCGGTCGCAAGAGAATTCGGGGCAAAAAATTATGCGGCCATGCGGCATTATGTGGGATTGGGAATCCGTCTGGTCGTCATCTTCACCGGCATCATCACGGTCCTGGTGGCGGTCCTTACCGGTCAGCTCCTGACCCTTATGAATACCCCTGACGATATCTACGGCTATGCCTATGCCTATATCTTCGTCATTTTCCTGGGCATGCCCTGCACCATCCTTTACAATTACACAGCCTCTCTCATCCGGGCTCTGGGCGATAACAGGACACCGCTCTACGCCCTGATCATAGCGACGGTCCTCAATATCGGCATGGACCTCCTCTTTATGACAACGCTCGGACTGGGTGTGGTCGGGGCAGCTCTTGCCACCATTCTGGCCCAGCTGATCTCGGGCCTGATCTGCCTTACGGTCATCATCAGGAAAATTCCTGTCCTTCATCTTTCCAGGGCCGATTTTGCCGGCAGTTCCGCCATGAGCCGTGAGCTGATCGGCGTAGCCCTTCCCATGGGCCTTCAGTATTCGATCACGGCCATCGGGACCATTGTGGTCCAGTTTGCGGTCAACAGCCTGGGCACCATGGCGGTCACAGGCGTGACGGTGGCGGCCAAGGTCATGGCTCTTATGCAGTGTCCGCTCGATGCCATAGGCCAGAGCATGGCGCCCTATGCCGGTCAGAACCTGGGCGCAAAGGAATACGACAGGATCAAAAAGGGCCTTCTCAAGGCCTCCCTTATGGGCTTTGTCTGGTCTCTCCTGTCCATTCCCGTGATCTATTTTTTCGGAGGCTATATGACCGGGCTTTTTGTGGACGGTATGTCGGAGGGAGCCATGAATTATGCGGCCATTCATATGAGGACGGCCTGCCTTTTCTACATTCCCCTGACCCTGGTCAATACCGTCCGTTTCACCATTCAGGGCCTTGGCTTCTCTGCCTTTGCCATGACGGCCGGTGTCTGTGAAATGGTGGCCCGGACCGCGTCCGCCCTGCTTCTTGTGCCCCTCATCGGCTTCTACGGCATAGCCCTGGCCAGTCCTCTGGCCTGGCTTCTGGCCGATGCCTTCCTGGTCCCTGCCTTCTTCTACTGCCTGAAGAAGGT
>R11__coassemble_2991_pt1 | contig 7993 bp, 6 predicted proteins | sample R11__metabat2_high_PE_015 | metagenome-assembled genome bin R11 | reverse complement strand
AGGTTTTTATGCACTTTTCAAAGCGAGGTAGAAAATCTACTGGAAGTTAACAATTTTTCGCACGTTTCTTTTCATCCGGAAAGGAAAAAGATCCGATCAATATGTTGACTAACCGAGTAGGTTGGTATATATTAACTTTCAAGAATCATCAAGGAGAGCAAATAGGAGAAAAAGAGGACAGGAAAATGCTTCATACAGAAGATAAAAAGGTTAGAGAGCTGCTGTTTTCCGGCAATATGGGGTTGGAGAGAGAGAGCCTCCGTATTATGCCGAATGGGTCTTTTTCTCATACCTATCATCCTTTTTCTGAGGAAGAAAGTCATATCGTCTATGATTTTTGCGAAAACCAGACAGAGGTCAACACCTCGGTCGGAGGCTCTCCGGAGGAAGCTTGGAATTATCTGAGAGGACATGTCAGATATATCCAGCGGACTCTTTCGGAAATGGATGAGCCCGAGCTTTTATGGCCGTTTTCCAATCCTCCTTATATCAAAAATGAAGCCGACATTCCTATAGCGAGGCATGTTGAATCCGCCGGCTACAGAGAGGGCTACAGGGAATTTCTGGCAGACCGTTACGGCAGATATAAAATGGCTCTGTGTGGGATACATGTCAATTTTTCTTTTGCCGAAGACCTTTTAAAAGCGGATTTCGCCGCTTCAGGGCAGACAGATTATTCCGAATATAAAAATGACCTTTATGTAGTTTTGGCAGAAAGGGCCGCAGCCTATGGCTGGATCATCACGGCCCTGACAGCTGCCAGCCCTGTTTTTGACGGAAGTTATATCGAAAAGGGCAGGTCCGGCACTTCTTATTTCAACGGAATGGCCAGTACCAGATGCAGCGAGCTGGGATATTGGAATTATTTTGCCCCGGTACTGGATTATACCGATATCAGAAAATATGCAGACAGTATCCGGAAGTATGTGGATGAAGGAATGATCTCCACGACGACCGAGCTCTATTATCCCATCCGTCTGAAACCGACCGGAAAAAATAATCTGAAGCGGCTGCATGACGAGGGAGTCAGTCATATCGAGCTCAGGATGGTCGACCTCAATCCCTATGATGAGGCCGGGGTCAGTCTTTACGATCTGAAATTTATTCATTTCTTTCTGATCTGGCTGATCGGATCCGACAGACAGTCCTTTCACAAGAAGGATCAGGTACAGGCGGTCCAGAATTTTAAAAATGCGGCCCATTATGATCTGAAGACGGTCAAGATCGTCATTCCGACCGGAGAGGCCTATTCTGCCGATGAAGCGGGGCGGCATGTGATAGGCTTTATGAGAGACTTTTACCGTGATCTTTCCGGGAAGTACAAGGGGGAGGGCCTTGAGGAGTCCTTCGCCCAGGTCTTTGAAATACTGGATTTTGAAGAGGCCAAATTCATAGACCCAGAACGTCGGTACGCCTGGCGGGTCAGAAAAGAGTTTGAAGAGGATTATGTTAAAAAGGGCTTGGCACATGCTCAAAGGCAGCAGGATGAGGCGATTTCATGTGTGAATTATTCGGAGTATCAGGCAGCAGGACAATAAACGTCGATCCCTATCTGAGTGAGTTTTTAAGTCACAGCCGGGAGCATAAAAACGGCTGGGGGATCGCTCAGTTTTACGGAAATGCGGTCAGTCTGGAAAAGGAACCTGTGGCTGCCTGGAAAAGTCTCTATATCCGGGAAAGACTCCGTCACAGGTTTGAAGCCAAAAATATGATGGCTCATATCCGGCTGGCTACCTGCGGAGAGGAAAAATATGAAAACTGCCATCCCTTTGTTCAGCGGGATGTGACCGACAGGGTCTGGACGCTTATCCATAACGGAACGATCTTTGACTGTGAGGCTCTGAATAAATACAGCTATGTTCAGGAGGGAAGAACCGACAGCGAACGGATCCTGTGCTACATTATTGATGAGATCGACCGCAGAACATCGGAACTGGGTCGGGCTTTAAATGACAGAGAACGCTTTGATGTGGTGGACAGGGTCATTCTGGAGATCACCCCCCGCAACAATAAGGTCAATCTTATTCTGTATGACAGCTCACAGTTTTATGTGCATACCAATATGAAAAATACCCTGTTTCAAAGGTATTTCGAAGGGACCCGATTCTTTTCGACCGTTCCCCTTGATGATGCCCCCTGGGAGCCGGTGCCCTTTATGCAGCTGGTGTCCTACCGGGAGGGGCTTCCCCTTTATGCCGGGACCGTCCATGGCAATGAATACATCTATAATGCCGACGCCATGAAATATATTTACCTGGATGCGGCAGGCCTTTGAGGCAGAGTCTTACGACGGAAGAAGCAAATGCCGGACGGACCGGGAGAAGGAATAGGCTGATGAAAAGATCAGGGATTCGGAGGTAAAGACATATGGCATCGGTCACTGCCGTTTGTATCAGTGAAAAAAGGGGAACCATGAAGCATCCTGTCGATTTTATAGAAGTGAAACGGCAGCATGGGATCGTCGGGGATGCTCACGCCGGCAACTGGCACCGCCAGATCAGTCTTCTGGCCTCGGAAAGCGTGGAAAAAATGAAGGCCATATACCCGGACATCCCTCTTGGCGCCTTTGCCGAAAATATTCTCACAGAGGGGATCGAGGTGGCCGGGCTTCCGCTGGGGACCAGGCTTAAGATCGGAACTGCCGATCTAGAGATCACTCAGATCGGAAAGGAATGCCATAAGGACTGCGCGATCAGAAAGCAGGTCGGAGACTGCGTGATGCCAAGAGAAGGTGTCTTTGCGATAGTGCTGAAGGATGGGCTGATCAAAAGCGGGGATGAGATCATCATTGATGCAAAAGCATAAAAGCAAGCGAAGAACGTGAATGCAGATAAACGATCCTCAGCCTTGACATAGCGAGCCTTCAGCGTAAGTCGAAGAGACGCAGGCCGGGGTTAAGGGAGGAGGCTTGCGTCAGGAGGAGTTAAAGTTTCTTCTGACGGGCTGCGAAGCAGCCTGCGTTCATGAACATGCAGCGAAGCGGAATGCGAAGGTCCGCTTTACTGTGAAAGAAACCGGAAAAAATCTCAGAAAATAGGAACTGCTCTGTGATGACCCATGGGTCGCCACAGAGCAGTTTGCTTTACGGATAACAGTGTGCACTTAAGCCAGAATGGGCTGGATGGCAGCAGCCAGGGCATCCTTCTGGGCTTTGGCCTCGGCCAGATCCCTGCCGAGGGTGGTGAAGTAGGTCTTGATCTTGGGCTCAGTGCCGGAGGGACGGACGACCACGGTGGCCCCGCCTTCCAGGGCATAGATCAGGACATTGGCAGAGGGCAGGCCGGTCTCTTCGGGCTTGGTGTAGTCCGTGACCTTTTCGACCTTGTAGCCGGCAAATTCCGTGGGCGGGTTGTCGCGAAGGCCCTGCATAATGCCGGCCATCTTATCCATACCGGTCAGGCCCGGGAATTCATAGCTGTCGACCAGGTTGAGATAGCGGCCGTACTCAGCATAGATCTCTTCCAGTCTGGCCTTGATGGAGCTGCCGGTGGCGCGATAGTAGGCAGCCATCTCGCAGATCAGCATGGAGGCGATCACGGCATCCTTGTCGCGGACATAGGGGCCGGCCAGATAGCCGTAGCTCTCTTCGAAGCCGAAGATGAAGCGGTCGACTTCGCCATCAGCCTCAAGACCCGCGATCTGATCGCCGATCCATTTGAAGCCGGTCAGGACAGAGCGGAGCTCGACACCGTAATGCTTGGCCACAGCGTCGGCCAGAGGTGTGGAGACGATAGACTTGACGGCCACGGCCTTTTCGGGCATGGTGCCCTTTTCGATGCGGCCGGCGCAGATGTAGTCCAGAAGGAGGACACCCATTTCATTGCCGGAGACCAGCTCATAGGAGCCGTCCGGACACTTCATGGCAATGCCCACACGGTCGGCATCGGGGTCGGTGGCCAGCATAAGGTCGGCACCGGATTCCTCGGCCAGCTTGAGGCCCAGCTCAAGGGCCGCAAAGATCTCGGGATTGGGATAGCTGCAGGTCGTGAAATAGCCGTTGGGATATTCCTGCTCGGGAACGATGGTGATGTCGGTGATGCCGATGTCCTTGAGGACCTGGGTCACAGGGACCAGGCCGGAGCCGTTTAAGGGGCTGTAGACCAGCTTGAGACCGGAGGTGGCGGCAAGGCCCGGACGGACCTGGCGAGCCTCGATAGCCTCATAGAAGGCCTTCTTGCAGTCGTCACCGACAAAGCGGATCAGGCCTTCCTCCACGCCGGAGGCGAAGGACATGTATTTGGCGCCGGTCAGGACATCCGTCTTCTGGATCTCGGCATAGACGATGGCGGCGGCGTCATCGGTCATCTGGCAGCCGTCGGGGCCGTAGGCCTTGTAGCCGTTGTATTTGGCGGGATTGTGGGAAGCGGTGACCATGATACCGGCATTGCACTCATAATATCTGGTGGCGAAGGAAAGGGCCGGAACAGGCATGAGGGCATCATAGATGCGGACCTTGATGCCGTTGGCAGCCAGAACACCGGCAGCGGTCTTGGCGAAGACATCGCTCTTTAAGCGGCTGTCGTAGCTGATGGCAACGGTCTGATTGCCGCCCTGGGTCTTGACCCAGTTGGCAAGTCCCTGTGTGGCCTGACGGACCACGTAGATGTTCATGCGGTTGGTGCCGGCTCCCAGAACGCCGCGGAGACCGGCCGTACCGAATTTGAGGGCCACGGCAAAGCGGTCCTTGATCTCTTCGTCATTTCCTTCGATGCGGGAAAGCTCCGGGGTCAGATCGGCATCCTCCAGATCTGCAGTCAGCCAGCGCTTATATTCTTCCTGATACATAATCCCATTTCTCCTTTCCGTGTGAAAGCTCATAAAATGATAAGTCTATTATACAACGGGCGGGTGTCAAATGGTAGGGGCATCTCTGCACATTTTGCCTGATTCTCCGACGAAAATAAGAGAGAGGGAGAAGGGAATGACCTGTCCATCGGGAGAGGTCCGTGTTATAATTATAGAAGCGGTTGCGAGTTAGACTCTGACATATGAGAGGAAATGACCATGAGACATTCTGCTTTAGCGGATTTTCCTGAAAACTTTTTCTGGGGCGCTTCTACCTCGGCCTATCAGGTGGAGGGAGCCAGCCTGACAGACGGTAAGGGACCGTCCGTTCAGGATATCAAGACCGTGCCGGAGGGCACGTCCGAGTTGGATGTCTGCGCTGACCAGTACCACCGCTATAAGGAGGATGTGGCTCTTATGGCGGAGATGGGCTTTAAGATCTACCGCTTCAGCATTGCCTGGAGCCGGGTCCTGCCCAAGGGGACGGGAGAGACCAATCCCGCAGGTCTTGCCTACTACAGCGCCCTGATCGATGAATGCCTGAAATATGGGATCGAGCCTCTTGTGACCATGTACCACTTTGACCTGCCGGCAGCTCTGGCCGAGCGGGGAGGCTGGTCCAACCGGGATTCCGTTGAATGGTTCACGGAATATGCCCGCCTGCTCTTTACCCATTACGGTGACCGGGTCAAATACTGGCTGACCATCAATGAACAGAATATGATGACCCTGGTCGGCGGCGTCATCGGCACCTCGACCATAGGGGACTGCGACAACCCCTTAAAGGAGACCTATCAGCAGAATCATCACATGCTTCTGGCCCAGGCTAAGGTCATGGCCCTCCTGCATGAGATGGTGCCGGGAGCCAAGATCGGTCCGGCTCCCAATATCTCCCTTATTTACCCGGCCTGCTGTGATCCGGAGGATGTGATCGCCTCTCAGAATTTCAACGCCCTCCGCAACTGGCTCTATCTGGATATGGCCGTCCACGGCACCTATAACAGCCTGGTCTGGTCTTATCTTAAAGAAAATGATGCCCTGCCCGAGATCCGGGAAGGAGATATGGCCATCATGAAGGCGGCAAAGCCCGATTTCCTGGCCTTTAACTATTACAGCACGGCCACGGTCAGGGCCGACCGGGACAATGAGGCTGAGGGCAGGGAAGCCAATCAGCAGTCCGGAAATGCCATCCCCGGCCTCTTTCAAAATGCCAAGAACCCCTATGTTCCCCTGACCGAATTCGGCTGGGAGATCGATCCCATCGGCTTCCGCGCCACCCTGCGTGAGGTCTGGTCCCGCTACGGCCTGCCCATCCTCATCACGGAAAACGGCCTCGGGGCTTACGATAAGCTGGAGGCGGACGGCTCTATCCACGATCCCTACCGTATCGCCTACCTCCGGGCCCATATCGAGCAGATGCGTCTGGCCATCACCGATGGGGTGGAGATGCTGGGCTATTGTCCCTGGTCCGCCGTTGACCTGGTCTCGACCCATGAGGGCGTACGCAAGAGATACGGCTTTATCTATGTGAACCGTGATGATTTCGACCTCAAGGATATGAAGCGTTACCGCAAGGATTCCTTCTTCTGGTATAAGAAGGTCATCGCCTCTAACGGACGGGATCTGTCCGATTGAAGTCAGGGAAGGCTGAAAAATGCGTTTGATGGTTATTGATGTGGGCGGGACGGCTATCAAGTTCTGCCTGATGGATGAGTCTTTGAAAAGGGAGGAGGCCGGTTCGGTCCCCACGCCCCGGGACACCCAGGCCCACTTTTTTGAAGTGATAAAGGAGCTTTACCTGCCTTACCGGGACAAGGTCGAGGGCGTGGCCATGTCCCTGCCCGGCTTTATCGACCCGGTCAGGGGGCGGTCGGCCGGAGGAGGTGTCCTGAAATACAATCACCGGACCTCTATCGCTCCGGAGCTTTCTGCCCTTCTTAACTGCCCTGTCCGGATATGGAATGACGGCAAATGCGCCTCCAATGCCGAGCTTCATGCCGGGGCCCTTAAGGGCTGCCAGAATGCGGCTGTCTATGTGATCGGGACAGGTCTCGGGGGCGGCATCATCGTGGATGGCCATGTCATCACCGGCAAGCATTTTACAGCCGGGGAATACAGCTTTCTCTACAATGATTTTAAGGAATGGTACCGCTTCGATGCCACGGCGGGTGTCCGCTGCAGCACGACAGGCCTTCTGAAGACTTACAGAAAGCGGAAGGAGATGGGGGAAGAAGATCCTCTCGACGGCCGTCTCTTTTTTGAAAGAGTTCATGCCGGGGAAGTCGAGGCTCTGGGGGTACTGGATGCCTTTGCCCTGGAGGCCGCTAAATTTATAGAAAATCTGACAGTCCTTCTGGATCTGGAAAAGGTGGCCATCGGGGGCGGCATCAGCCGGCAGGAGATCCTGATCGAGAAGATCCGGGAGAAGATACCCGAACTCATCGGACCCAAAAATGAAGTTCGTGAGTCCAGTCTGCCCTATCCCGAGATCGTGCCCTGCCAGTATTTTAATGATGCCAATCTGATCGGCGCTTACCTGTATTATCTTGAGGCAGAGGGCTATCCCCTGCCGGACGAGGCAAAAGAATGACAGCTTCTGATTTTATCCTGCTCTTTTTTTCCATCCTGTCACCGGCTCTTGTGACAGCGGGCCTGATCGCCCTGGCCCTTCTGACTCCCTTCGGAAAGGTCTCTCTGAAAAAACGTCAGATCACAGGCGGCCTGGCCTTGGGTCTTCTGGCTGTCTTTTTCTACCTTATGAAGCTTTCAGTGGACAATGTCTGGGTCCTTATGGCAGAGGGCATCCTGCTCATAGCCGGCGTGGTTTTCGGTGAGCTGGGCTCTGTCGTCTGCGGGCTCTTCTGCACGGCCGGCTATTTCCTGTCCTGGTTTATCAATACCGATACGACTGCAGGGTGGGCCTATTACAACCGTCTGCCGGATGCCCTGATGATCCCGGTCACCGTGGTCATGGGCATTCTCATGTTCCGCTGGCTTTTTAAGAGCTTTGATCTCAAATGGTACACAGGTGTGGTCCTGGGCCTCATGCTCATGACCATTCACATTTTCCTGGAGATCATCTGCAATTATAAGAGCGCCTGGCTGCTTTTCTACAATCTGACAGAGGTCGAGATCTGGCGCATGCTCTACAACAGTCTGGCCGTGGTGGCTGCGGGCATTGTGACAACGATCTTCTCCTTCAGTAAAA
>R11__coassemble_2962_pt1 | contig 8044 bp, 4 predicted proteins | sample R11__metabat2_high_PE_015 | metagenome-assembled genome bin R11 | reverse complement strand
GCCAGGGCCTCCTCCAGACGTCGGAAGGCTTCTTCCAGAAGCTCGAGAGAGGTGGCATAGGAAATGCGGACGGTGCCGGGAGCAAGATAAGGACTTCCGGGCATCATGCAGACACCGGCCGTTTCCAGGATACTGTCGCAGAAATCGATATCCGAAGAAATGATCTGGCCGCCAACGCTTTTTCCTATGGTGCCGGTCATGTCGAAGAGAGCATAGAAGGCGCCGGTGAGGGGAGGACAGGAGAGTCCGGGGATCTCGTTTAACCGCTTCTGGACAAAGTCGCGGCGTTTTTCAAAGGCCTGCCTCATCGCTTCGGTATCCTTCTGGGGACCCGTCAGGGCGGCCAGAGCGGCCACCTGGGAAATGTGATTGACACAGGTCGTGATCTGGCTCTGTATGGACTGAATGGCCGAGACGATATCTGCTCTGGCGCAGGCATAGCCGATCCGCCAGCCTGTCATGGCGTAGGCCTTGGAAAAGCCGTTGACGGTGATGGTATGGGCCATGGCCTCATCGGAAAAGGAAGCGACGCTCACATGGCGGCGGCCGTCGTAGATGATCTTTTCATAGATCTCATCGGCTATGACAAAGAGGTCCTTTTCCAGAGCCAGATCGGAGAGAGCTCTCAGACTTTTTTCGGAAAAGACGGTGCCGGTCGGATTGCAGGGGGTGCAGATAATGATAGCCTTGGTGGCCTCTGTCACGGCCCCGGAAATGGCCTCTACGTCCAGGTCATAGGTGGGATCCAGAGGAACGGTGACGGGAGAGGCTCCCGTCATCCTGACCATTTCCGGATAGGAAACATAGCAGGGGGTGGGAATGATGACCTCATCTCCCGGGCCCGTGACGGCCATAAGAGCGCTCCAGAGAGCCTGCTTGGCTCCGGCTGCGAGGATGATATTGGCAGATGTGCAGGAGATACCGTTTTCCCGGCTGAGCTTTTCGGCAATAGCCTGACGCAGGGGCATGAGACCGGGACCCGGCGTATAGGTGATCATGTCATGGTCCACCATGCGGGAAGCGGCTTCTCTGATATAAGTGGGCGTGCTGAAGTCGGGCTCTCCCACATTGAGGGAAATGATATCGCGGCCCTCTGCCTTCAGCCTTGTGACCTTGGCCAGCATGGCGGAGGTGGCGGATTCTTTAATGGATGACACTCTGTCGGCCAAATTGGTTGACATAATATAACCTCTTTCTGGGAATTAATGAATACTTTGTTATCCTAAACAAAAAAGTGGGCTTTGACAACAGGGAAAAACATTTTCCGGGGCATGACTTTGTGCTATGATGGCATTTGTGAAAAAGCCTTTTAGCGAAAAGGATATAAAGAAAGAGAAGATCATGACCAGACGGGAAGAATTAAGGGCTGAGCTTGCCTCGGCCAGAAGAAAAGTCGAAGAATATACCGCTAAAGAGAGAGAGATCCGGCGTGAGCTAACGGACCTCAGCAATCAGCCGGCCAGGGAGAGCGCGGAATACCGCAATTACCAGCTTTTTCTGGAGAACCTGAGACGGCCGGTCGAGGATCCCCTGGTGGTCTACCAGGGCGAACCCGGCGCCTTCAGTGAAATGGCAGCCATCGATTTCTTTGGGGACAGGGTCCGGACGGAGGGCCGCTACTGGTTTGAGGATGCCTTTAAGGCTCTCAAGGAAGGCCGGGCCGACTATGCGGTCCTGCCTATCGAAAATTCTTCGACCGGTGCCATCCGCCAGGTCTATGATCTGCTTGTCAATTACGAGTGTTATTTTGTGGGAGAGACCACAGTCGAGGTCAGTCAGAACCTGGTGGGTCTGCCGGGGACGGACATCGGGGACATCACCACGGTCTATTCTCATGAGCAGGGCCTTTTTCAGAGTGAACGGTTTTTGAACGATCATCCGGATTGGAAAAGAGTCCCCCAGGCCGATACCGCTGGTTCCGCCAAGATGGTGGCAGAGCTGAAGGATCCGCATTTTGCGGCGATCTGCTCCAAAAGGGCAGCCGAGATCTACGGCCTTGAGGTTCTGGCTGAGCGCATCAATCATAACGGACGCAATACCACCCACTTTGTGGTCATTTCCCCAAGGCCCGAGATCCGGCGGGGCAGCGATAAGGTCTGTGTGTCTCTCCACACACGACATGAGGCCGGCTCTCTCCATGAGGTGCTCTCCGTCTTTAAATTCAACCGCATCAATATGATCAAGCTGGAATCCCGGCCGGTCATCGGTCACAACTGGGAGTATATGTTCTTTATCGATTTTTCGGCCAATCTGGACGATCCGGATATGGATGAGGTCATTCTCCAGCTGGTGGAGGCCACGACCGATCTCCGCATTCTGGGCAATTTTGCTTCCAATATGAATTAACCGGGCGGAAGGTGAGCCTTCACCCTGGTCTTGCCGGGCGGACCCCATGTCCGCCCGGAACTTTATGAAAGGATGGCAGTGCTCTGCCGGATAGGATTTATGAAACGGATCTGGGTCTACTTAAGGGAATATAAGAGACTTTGCCTTCTGGCCCCGCTTTTTAAAATGCTGGAGGCCATTTTCGAGCTTTTTGTCCCCCTTGTTATTGCTTCGGTCATTGATACCGGCATCGCCAATCAGGACAAGCCCTACATTTTCAGGATGTGCCTGATCCTTCTGGTTCTGGCCGGGATCGGTCTGACCTGCTCCTTTACGGCCCAGTATTTTTCGGCTAAGGCAGCGGTCGGGACCAGCACAGCCATGAGGCAGTCCCTCTTTGCCCACATCCAGACCCTGAGCTTTTCCCAGCTGGACAGCCTGGGCTCCTCGACCCTGATCACCCGCATGACAAGCGATATCAATCAGGTCCAGGACGGCGTCAATCTGACCCTTCGGCTGTTTTTGAGATCACCCTTTATCGTCTTTGGCGCCATGGTCATGGCCTTTACCATCGATGTCACGGCAGCCCTGATCTTTCTGGTCGTGATCGTCATTCTTGGCATCATCGTCTTCGGTATCATGCTGGGGACCCGTCCGGCATACAAAAATATTCAGTCTCAGCTGGACAGGGTCACCTCAGCCACCCGTGAAAATCTGAACGGTGTCCGCGTGATCCGGGCCTTCAATAAGGAAGAGGAGGAGATCGACCATTTTCATAAGGAAAATGAGACCCTCAATCGCCTCCAGAAGGCAGTGGGGCGGATATCCGGCCTGCTCAATCCCATGACCTATGTCGTGATCAATATCGGCATCATAGCCCTGATCTATCTGGGAGCCTTCCGGGTCGATTCCGGAGCCCTGACCCAGGGCCAGGTCGTGGCCCTTTACAACTATATGACCCATATCCTGGTCGAGCTCATCAAGCTGGCCAATCTTATCATCCAGATCTCCAGAGCTCTGGCCTGCGCCAACCGTGTGGACAGCATTTTCGCTGTGGAACCGGACATGCAGGACGGTAAGGAAAGGGCGCTTTCTGCCGAAGACATGACCGGAAGCTCCGACATTCCGGCTGTGGCCTTCCGCCATGTTTCCCTTAAATATGCGGGCGGCGGTGAGGAAGCCCTGACTGATATTGATTTTGCCGTCAAACGGGGCGAGACCGTGGGCATCATAGGAGGAACCGGATCCGGCAAGACCTCTCTTGTCGATCTGATCCCCCGCTATTACGATGTCACGGAGGGCTCTGTCCTTGTGGACGGACAGGATGTCCGCAGTCTGACCCGCGCTTCCCTGAGAAAGAAGGTCGTGATGGTCATGCAGAAGGCAAGGCTTTTTGCGGGGACGGTCCGCGACAATATGACATGGGGCTGCAAGGAGGCTTCCGATGAGGAGATCCATGAGGCTCTTCGTCTCGCGCAGGCCGAGGATTTTGTGATGGCAAAGGAAGGCGGTCTGGATGCCGTGATCGAGCAGGGCGGACGCAATCTGTCCGGCGGTCAGAGACAGAGGCTGACCATTGCCCGCGCCCTGGTCGGACATCCCGATATCCTTATCCTGGATGACAGCTCATCGGCCCTTGATTTTGCCACCGATGCGGCCCTTCGCCGCGCCATCAGGAACCTGCCGGATCACCCGACGCTTTTTATCGTTTCCCAGAGAGCCGCTTCCCTTATGCATGCAGACAGGATCATCGTTCTGGATGACGGGAGAATCGTCGGGATCGGAAGGCATGAGGAGCTTCTTGTCTCCTGTCCGGTCTATCGGGAGATCTGTGATTCCCAGCTTTCCGAACGGGATCAGACCGGTAAGAGGAGGGCTTAAGAGATGGCAAAGAAGAAAACCAATCAGAATGTCAATGCCATGGCCACTCTCAAAAAGGTCCTGACCTATATCGGCCGTTACAGGATCTTTGTGGTCATTTCCCTTCTGATGGCCCTGATAACGGTCCTGTCCTCCCTTTATGTGCCTATTCTGGTGGGACGGGCCATTGATGAGATCGTGGGACCGGGACAGGTGGATTTTTCGGATGTTTTCCGTGTCCTCATCACCATCGGTGTGGTCATAGGTTGTACAGCTCTGTCCCAGTGGCTCATGAATGTCTGCAACAATAAGATCACCTACCAGGTCTCCCGGGACATCCGCGACCGGGCTATTGAAAAAATAGAGCATCTGCCGCTTTCCTATCTGGATTCCCACAAGAGCGGAGAGATCACAAGCCGCATGATCGCCGATGTGGACCAGTTCACAAACGGTCTTCTTATGGGCTTTACCCAGTTCTTTACGGGTCTTCTCACCATCATCGGCACCCTCTGCTTTATGCTGTCGGTCAATGTTCTGATCGCCCTTGTGGTCATCGTCCTGACACCTATGTCTCTGCTGGTGGCCCGTTTTATTGCCAAAAGAAGCTATGCCATGTTCCGGGCCCAGTCCGAGACAAGGGGAGAGCAGACTGCCCTGATCGACGAGATGATCATGGGACAAAAAGAGGTCCAGGCCTTCAACCGGCAGGCTGAGACCCAGGAGCGCTTTGATGAGATCAACGGCCGGCTTCGGACCTATTCCTTTAAGGCCACCTTCTATTCCTCCCTGGTCAATCCCAGCACCCGCTTTGTCAATGCCATCGTCTACGCCGGCGTGGCGGTGGTCGGCGCTCTCATTGCCATAAGCGGCGGGATCACCGTCGGCTCGCTGTCCTGCTTCTTAAGCTATGCCAACCAGTATACCAAGCCCTTTAACGACATTTCGGCTGTCATCACAGAGCTTCAGAACGCCCTGGCCTGCGCGGCCAGAGTCCTTGAACTGATCGAAGAGGAGGCGGAGGTTCCGGAGGCCGATAAGGTCCTGGAGAAAGCAGACGGCAGTGTGTCTCTGGATCATGTGGCCTTTTCCTACGATCCCGAGGTCAGCCTGATCGAAGACCTTTCTCTTTCCGTCAGGCCGGGACAGAAGATCGCCATCGTCGGACCGACCGGCTGCGGCAAGACCACCCTTATCAACCTGCTCATGCGTTTTTATGATGTGGATAAGGGCTCGATCTCCGTTTCGGGAAAGGATATCCGGGAGATTACCCGTCATTCTCTTCGGGCCGGTTACGGCATGGTCCTTCAGGACACCTATCTTTTTGCCGGGACCATCCGGGACAATATCAAGATGGGCAGGCCTGAGGCGACTGATGAGGAAATGCTCTCAGCCTCCAAAGCGGCCCATGCCCATGAATTCATCCGCAGGTTGTCCCAAGGCTATGATACAGTGATAGGAGAGGACGGCGGCTCCCTGTCCCAGGGACAGAAGCAGCTTCTTTGCATCACCCGGGTCATGCTCTGCCATCCGCCCATGCTTATTCTGGATGAGGCCACCTCGTCTATCGATACCCGTACCGAACTTCTGATCCAGGAGGCCTTTGACAGGCTTATGGAGGGCCGGACCAGCTTTATCGTAGCCCACCGCCTGTCCACCATACGGAGCGCGGACCTGATCCTGGTCATGAAGGACGGACACATCATTGAGCAGGGGGATCATAAGAGCCTGCTTGAGAAGAAGGGCTTCTATTATGACCTTTACAGGAGTCAGTTCGAGGAATAGGACCTGGCCGGACAGGTTCGGGCTTTGTACGAAATAAAGTACAATTTTATGGTAAAATTGTACAGAAAAGAGTGCCAGAACCCCCTCCGGTCATGTTGACAGTGCATAATAGCGATGATAAAATTTTATCAGATACCAGATATTATCCCAATCACAGCGAGGTAAAAAAATGGAACAGATTACAAAGAATGTCTATACCGAAACCCAGATCCGCGGCTGCGATCCCAGCATGGTCTTCACCAGTGAGGGCGCTGTCTTTATCGATACCGCTCAGTGGATCACAAATCTTGAGCAGATGATCTCCTTTGCTCAGGAAAACTGCGGCCCGATCCGTTACCTCATCAACACCGAGTCCCATATCGACCACATCTTCGGCAATCACTGGCTGAAGAAGGCCGGCGCCACCATCATCGGCCAGGAGAAGATCAACGATTCCTTCTTCAAGATCCCGCCCGCCTTCAACATGACCACACATGATTATAATGTGGATATCATTGAGAGACAGGATCCGACCGCTCTGGATCGTATGCCCTCAGAAGAGGATTACATCATCGCCAGACCCGACATCACCTTCAGCGAGAGACTGACCATCAAGCTGGGCGATCATACCTTTGAGTGCTATCATACCCCGGGTCATTCTCCGGAGCAGACCTCTGTTTATGTGCCGGAAGAGCGCTGCGTCTTCGTGGGCGATAACCTCTTCAATGACTGCCAGATCTGGCTGCACAGCGCCGATTTCGATGACCTCTTCAGAAGCCTTGACTGGATGAACGGTCTCGATGTCGATTACTGCATCCCGGGCCATGGTCCTGTCAAGGGCAAGGAAGCCATCGCCGAGAACAAGCAGTTCCTCTATGACTGGCTTGCTGCTGTCTCCGAGGGCATCAACAAGGGCTGGTCCAAGGAAGAGTGCGTTGAGCGCATCAACTTCGCAGACCGCTGCCCGGTCGACATCGGACAGCCGGAGTGCATGGAGTACATCCAGACCAACAATGTCCGCAAGACCTATGATTACATCATGAGGACTCGCAGCCTTTGATCCGAAAGCTGATAAATTATTGACAAATATGCGATCCGCGGTTTTCAAACCGCGGATTTTTTTGTATAATTCTTAATAGTATGATTTTATAGCTGTCAGCGGTCTTAATAGCATGGGTCAGGCTGAAAAGATCCCGGCCGTTCGCAGCAGATCACAAGGATGAGAGGATAGAGATATGGCAAAAGAGGAAGTCGTCAAGTCAACCGCCCCCTTTACACCCAGACACAAGGGCGAAGCAAATCCCAGCAAGAAGATCTTAAAGCTCGGTAAAAAGATCACCGACGTGGCAGCCCATAAGCTCAAGGGCATCACATCCGATGACCCGGAATACTGGGGCCTTCGTGATCTTTTGACGGATGAGATGGCCGATGTGGCCCTGTCTATGGATGTCCGTCACCCCTATACCTTTGCCGAGCTTTGTCAGATGAACAAGATCGACAAGTCCGGTGAGGAGGCCTTCCAGAAGCTGCTGGACGAGATGTCCTATATCGGTATTCTGGAATATGATTACGGCTATCATTACGATCATAACGGCAGAACGGCTCCTCAGTCCGAGAGACGTTATATGCTGCCCATGTTCGTGCCCGGCTCGGCCGAGCTCTTCAACATGGAAGAGCTGCCCGACGGCAGCAATCCCCGCCTTAAGGAGCACCCGGATGTGGCTCCCTTCTTTGAGCGCATGACCTACATCCCCCTGGCCGGTATCACCCAGATGGTGCCTCCGGGAGGGGCCGGTATCGGTATGCACGTCATTCCGGTCGAGAAGGCCATTTCCATGGAAAATGAATCCGTGGATCTGGAGCATCTGTCCTACTGGCTCAAAAAATACGAGGGTCATATCGGTGTGGGACGCTGCTCCTGCCGCGCTTCCCGCAAGGTCGTGGATGAGGGCTGCGGTGATGATGATTACGGCTGGTGCATCGGCGTGGGCGATTTCGCCGATTACTGCCGTGAGACCAACAAGGGTCACGATATCACCTATGAAGAGGCTATGGAGATTCCGAGAAAGGGCGAAGAAAACGGCTTAGTCAACCAGAT
>R11__coassemble_2935_pt1 | contig 8087 bp, 5 predicted proteins | sample R11__metabat2_high_PE_015 | metagenome-assembled genome bin R11 | reverse complement strand
CCCCGACAATCGGGACAAGGGCGGGACCGAAGCAGCGCCAAGAGCCTATTACCAGCTGCCGGAGATCTTAAAAGAAGAAAATCTGGTCGGAAGGACTATCCCCTTTCTTAAGCGAAGCCTAAGACGGTTTTCAAGGATCAGCCATGTCGGGCAGTCTTCAGCAGGAAAAGAGGCCTGGCTGAGGTTTCTCGGAGGCGGATCGGAGGGCCTGCTCATCCCGGCCCACACCAGTGAAGTGATCGATCTGGATGCGGGAGAGGAAACGACCGGATTTCTGACCCTGGCAGCTGCCGGCGGAAGAGGAACAAGGATCGAGCTCTGCTACGCCGAGTGCTATGTTCAGCCGGAGATGTACGGTGCCAAAAACCTGCCCGTGAAGAAGGACAGGACGGATTCGGTCGGCGGATATCTGGTCGGCTATACAGACACCCGGACCGTAAGCGGCTGCGGCAGCGCGGCGGCTCCGGAGAGATATATCCCCTTCTGGTTCCGCTGCTTCCGTTACATCCGGGTCCGGATCACGACAGGAAAAGAGCCGATCAGGCTTATGGATCTGACCTATGAGGAGGTGGGCTATCCCCTTGAGGTGTCGACCCGGGTCGAGACCTCCGACGCTTCCCTGTCCGGGATCTGGGACATCAGTGAGAGGACCCTCCGCCGCTGCATGCATGAGACCTATGAGGACTGTCCGTATTACGAGCAGCTTCAGTATATCCAGGATTCCCGCCTGCAGATCCTCTATACCTATGCGATCGCGGCCGACGACCGTCTGGCCCGGCAGTGCATGGACGATTTCCGGAGGAGCCAGTACTACAGCGGACTTCTGAACTGCTCTTATCCCAATTATGAAGTCAATATCATCCCCGGCTTTTCCATTCATTATATCCTCATGGTCTATGATCATATGATGTATTTCGGTGATAAGAAGCTGGTGAGACAGCATTTTAATGCCATCGGCAGGGTCCTGGATTATTTTGAGGATCATCTGACGGAAGAAGGCTATGTGGACAAGATCGGAGGGGTGAACGGAGAGCAGACCAACTGGTCCTTCGTGGATTGGACCCCGGAATGGGATGAGTGTGAGGGAACCCCCACCGTGACCCGGCAGGGCCCGATCACCATGGAAAGCCTGGTCTATATCATGGGGCTCCAGCATGCCGCTAAGCTGGCCGATTACCTGGGCCGGAATGATGTGGCCAGAGAATGGCAGGAGAGGGCTGTCAAGGTGCAGCAGGCTGTCAGAAGGTACTGCATGGCGGAAAACGGTATGATCCAGGATGGCCCGGGGCTTTCCGTCTTTTCCCAGCATTGCCAGGTCTTCGGTATCCTGACGGATACCTTAACGGAGAAGAGCCGGGAGATCCTTTTGGAGACCATTCTCCACAGAGAAAATTATGCCCAGTGCTCTGTCGCCATGTGTTATTACCTCTTCCGCGCCATGGAGAAGACCGATCTTTACGCTTACACCGATCGGTATTGGGACATCTGGAGAAAAATGCTGGCCGATAACTGCACGACCTGCACGGAGTCCGAATCCTACAGCAGAAGTGAATGTCACGGCTGGGGAGCCCTGATCCTCTATGAGCTTCCCTCGGTGATCTTAGGGGTCCGGCCGACGGCTCCGGGCTATGAGGCGGTGGAGATCGCTCCGGTCCCCGGCTATCTGACCCATGCTTCGGGTAAGGTCCATACCCCAAAGGGAGATATCTTTGTGGAATGGGACAAGGACCCGGAAAGCGGAGAGATCCGTCTTGTGCATAAGGAAGAGTGGAACAAGGGTCAGTCCGCCAAAGTGTTTGTGGGCAGAGTGACAGGAGGAGATCTATGAAGGAATATTATCTTGCCATTGATATAGGCGCATCCAGCGGAAGACATATGCTGGGCTCTCTGGAGAACGGTGTCATGCAGCTGGAGGAGGTCTATCGTTTCGAGAACGGTATGGATCGCACGGAGAAAGGCCGGCTCTGGAATACCGAGAGACTTTTCCGCGAGATCCTGAACGGCATGAAGGTCTGCAGGGAGCTGAATAAAATACCGGTCAGCATGTCCATTGACACCTGGGCCGTGGATTATGTCCTGCTGGATAAGGAAAACAGGATCCTCGGGGAGACCTATGGTTACCGGGATCACCGGACCGAGGGGATGGATGAGAAGGTGAATCAGATCATCCCGGAGGGGGACCTTTATGAAAGGACCGGTATCCAGAAGCAGATATTCAATACCATTTATCAGCTGATGTCCGTCAAGACCCGGGATCCGGACCATCTGAAGGAGGCAAAACGCTTCCTTATGCTGCCGGATTATTTCCAGTTCCTTTTGACCGGAAATGCCATGTCCGAATACACCAACGGCACCAGCACACAGCTGGTGGATCCTATGACCTGCCAGTGGGACCGGGAGCTGATCACCAAGCTTGGCTATCCGGAAGACATCTTCCTGCCTCTTCAGATGCCGGGAACCGTGGTCGGAAGCCTGAAGGAAGAGATCCAAAAGGAGGTCGGCTATGATCTGGAGGTGGTCCTTTGCGGCAGTCACGATACCGCCTCGGCCGTGATGGCCATGCCGGTGACCGGGCAGGATGCCATCTACATCAGCTCCGGGACCTGGTCCCTCATGGGCCTGGAATCGGAAAAGGCCCTGATCTCCGAGCAGGGCCGGAAGGCCAATCTGACCAATGAGGGCGGTTATGACCATCGCTTCCGCTGCTTAAAGAACATCATGGGACTCTGGATGATCCAGTCCGTTCGCCATGAGACCGGCGATGCCTATTCCTTCGATCAGCTCTGCGAGATGGCGGAGGAGGTCAAGGCCTTTCCGTCCCGGGTGGATGTGAATGCGGAGGATTTCCTGTCACCGGATAACATGACGGAGGCCATCAAAGCCTATTGCGCCAAAACCGGACAGGAGGTCCCGGGGACCATTGGAGAGATCAGCACGGTCATCTATCAGAGTCTGGCCGAGTCCTACGGCCGGACGGTACATGAGCTGGAGGAGATCTCCGGTAAGACCTATGATACCATTCACATCATCGGAGGCGGGTCCAAGGCGGATTATCTCAATCAGCTGACCGCAAATGCTACCGGCTGCCGTATTCTGGCCGGACCGGGAGAGGCGACCGCCATCGGAAACCTGATGGCCCAGATGATCCATCGCGGTGCCCTTGCGGACCTTAAGGAGGCAAGGGCCTGCGTCAGAAGATCCTTTGATATTAAGGTCTATGAGCCGAAAAAATAAGAAAGGGGAGAAACCATTATGTTAGTGAACACAAAAGCAAAAGTCGGCGTTTTTGCCATCGCTTTGGGCGCTTACCTGCCCCAGTTCCCGACCCTGGTGCCGGAGTTCGAGGCTCAGTATGAGGCCTTCAAGAAGACCCTGCCGGAGAGCGTTGAGATCGTGGACGGCGGGATCGTGACCACCAAGGAGCTGGCCATGACGGCGGGAGATGCCTTCCGGGCGGCCGATGTCGACCTGGTCATCCTCCAGCTTCTGACCTACGCCACCTCCTATAACATGCTGCCGGCCGTCAGGGACCTGGATGTTCCGGTCGTTCTGGTCAATGTCCAGAAGAAGAAGGCTCCGGATTATGCCAATACCGATACCGCCACCTGGCTGGGCGAGCTCTATGCCTGTGGGGCTGTCGGAGAGATGGTGGCAGACCTGGAGCGCGCCGGTAAGAGACATGCCGTGATCACCGGCGTGGTCGAGGGCGGTGATCCTTATGTCCGGGCCGAGATCGAGGACTGGTGCCGGGCGGCCCAGGTGAGACGCCGCTTCCGGGACACCAACCTGGCCCAGATCGGCAGACCCTATCCGGGCATGATGGACCTCTACATCGACGAGACCAACCTCTACCACCGCATGTGGCTCTATACCAAGCAGTTTGACTGGGAGAAAATGTGGGCGATCGCCGACCACATCACAGATGAGGCCGCGATCCGTGCCAAGGCGGAGGACATTCTGGATACCTTCGAGATCGAGGGCGGAGCGACTGTCGAGACGGTCTGGGACATGGCAAAGTATGTCGTGGCCTTCGAGGAATGGGTGAAGGAAGAGAAGCTCGGCTTCGTGGCCTCCCACTATGACGGCTTTGCCCAGGGCGTGGCCGGCAAGCTGGATTCCATGCTGATCCCGGCCTTCTCCATGCTGATCAAGCAGGGCACGGCCTGCGCGGTCGAGGGCGATATCAAGGTCGCCATGGCCATGAGCATCTTAAAGACCATTTCCGGCACAGGACAGCTTTCGGAAATGTACTCCATAGACTTCGATGAAGATATCTGCATCATCGGCCATTCCGGCTCCGGCGATGCCGACATCTCCCAGGCCCGCAAGCCCACCATGAAGATCGTGCCGGTCTTCCACGGCAAGACCGGGGGCGGCTATCTGACCCAGTTTTATCCGCCGACAGGCGATATCACCTTCCTCGGGATCACCCAGGACAGAGACGGTCACTTCAAGTTCGTAGTGGCCGAGGGCGTCAACGAGGAGGGCCCGATCTTTATGTTCGGAGACACCAATATGCGTATGCGCTTCAGCTGCGGGGCAAGGGAATTCTGCAACCGCTGGTCTGAAGCCGGCCCGACCCACCACATGGCCGCGGCAGCAGGCAGACATATCGAGACCATTCTCAAGGTTGCCAAAATATTCAACGTACCGGTCGATATCATCACCAGATAAGGGAGGAAATGTAAAATGAAAATGTTAGATGCGGAATTTGTTCAGGGCTTCATGAGACTTTGCAATGACGGCTGGCTTCAGGGCTGGCATGAGAGAAACGGCGGAAATCTCACCTACCGGATCAAGGATGAGGAGATCGAATCCGTGAAGGAAAACTTCAACCCGGGCGAGTGGAGACCCATAGGCACAAGCGTGCCGGCTCTTGCCAACGAGTATTTCCTGGCAACGGGCTCTGGTAAATATTTCAGGAACATGAGCCGGGATCCTGAGGATTCCTTCTGCGCCATCGAGCTGGACGACAAGGGTGAGAACTACCGCATCGTCTGGGGTCTTATCAATGGCGGAAGACCGACCAGTGAGCTGCCGGCCCACCTTATGAACATGGAGGTCAAAAAGCTTAAGGATCCCAAGTATCGTGTGGTCTACCATGCCCATACCACCAATACCATCGCCCTGACCTTCGTTCTTCCCCTTGAGGACAGGGTCTTCACCAGAGAGTTCTGGGAGATGGCCACAGAGTGCCCGGTCGTCTTCCCGGACGGCATCGGTGTCGTGCCCTGGATGGTGCCGGGCGGAAGAGACATCGCCGTGGCCACCAGCGAGCTCATGAAGAAGTATGATCTTGCCATCTGGGCCCACCATGGCATGTTCGCCGTGGGCGCAGACTATGACCTGACCTTCGGCCTTATGCATACCGCAGAGAAGTCGGCCGAGACACTGGTCAAGGTCCTTTCCATGACAGGACAGAAACGCCAGACCATCACACCGGATGATTTCAGAAGCCTGGCCAAGGATTTCAATGTGAGTCTTCCCGAGGAGTTCCTTTACGAAAAATGATGTTCGGCTAAACAAGGAGAATAGAAAATGGTTAGAAAATTCCCCCACCTCTGCAGTCCGATCCGGATCGCAGGCGTTACCTTCAGAAACAGGATGTTTTCGGCCCCTATGGGAGGAACGGATATCACCAATGATGGCTGCATCGGACCCAAGTCTACAGCCTTCTATGAGCTGAGAGCCAAGGGCGGCGCCGGAGCGGTCACTGTTTCCGAGTGCATGGTCCATCCCAAAACGGACGGCTCCCATGCCTATCATCTTGATGAGAGCATCCTCAACTCCCTGGCCTGCGCCACCTATACGGCAGATGCCATCCGCCGCCACGGCGCTATGCCCAGCCTTGAGCTTTCCCACTCCGGCATGTATGCCGGAACCTATATGACGGATAAGAGCAAGCAGAAGAGCATGAACCAGTGGGGTCCCTCTGATACCGTCCGTCCGGACGGCGTGCCGGTCAAGGCCCTGACAAAGGAGATGATCGACGAGATCGTGGAATCCTACGGCCATGTGGCCGGACTTGCCAAGAGGGCGGGCTTTGAGATGCTCATGATCCACGGCGGGCACGGCTGGCTCATTAACCAGTTCCTTTCCCCCTATTTCAACAAGCGCGAGGACGAATACGGCGGAAGCCTGGAAAACCGCTGCCGTTTCGCAAAGGAGGTCCTTCAGGCTGTCCGAAAGGCCGTGGGCCCTATGTTCCCCATCGAATTCCGACTCAGCGGCTCCGAGCTTTTTGAGGGCGGCTATGATCTGGAAGAGGGCTGCCGGATCGCACAGGAGCTTGAGCCTTACATAGATCTTCTCCATGTTTCCGCAGGCACCTATCAGAGAGGCTTCGGCGATACCCATCCCTCCATGTTCAAGGAGCACGGCTGCAATGTCTATCTGGCAGCGGAGATCAAGAAGCACGTGTCTGTTCCGGTGGCTACCATCGGCGGCCTCAGCGATCCCGAGCAGATGGAGGAGATCATCGCCTCAGGCAAAGCCGATATCGTATACATGGCCAGACAGCTTCTGGCGGATCCCTTCCTTCCGAGAAAGGTCACTGAGAACAGGGAGAATGAGATCGTCAAGTGCCTCAGATGCTTCACCTGCATGGCAGAGAGAGCCGCCACAAGCACCAGAAGATGTACGGTCAATCCTCTTATCGGAAGAGAGCTGGAGGGGGATGAGATCACCCCGGCCCCGGTCAGGAAAAAGGCCCTTGTGGCAGGCGGCGGCCCCGGCGGACTTTATGCGGCCTACACGGCAGCAAGACGCGGCCACCAGGTCATCCTCTGCGAAAAGGAGCATGAGCTTGGCGGTATCTTGAAGAGCGAGCAGGCCCTGCCCTTCAAGAGAGAAATGTATGAGCTCACCGCTACCTATGAGCTTTTTGCCAGACAGGCCGGCGTAGAGATCAGGACCGACACCGAGGTCACCCGGGAATACGCCGAGAAGGAGAAGGCGGATGCCATCATCATCGCCGTGGGCTCCAGACCTCTGGTCCCGCCCATCCCGGGACTTAAGGGCGACAATGTCGTCATCGTCAATAATTACTATCTTGAGAAGGATAAGGTGTGAGATGAGGTGGTCGTCTTCGCAGGCGGTATCCACGGCTGTGAATCCGAGATCCATCTCGGCATGGAGGGCAAAAAGGTCCATATCGTTGAGATGAGGGATGCCCTGGCTCCGGATGCCAATGTCCGCCATCGTCCCCTCATGCTCAAGGAGATCGAAAAGTATGCCACGGTCCACACCGGCTACAAGGGACTTGAGGTCAATGCCGACGGGATCCTCTGTGAGGACAAGGAAGGCAACAAGGTCCTGGTTCCGGGAAGGTCGGTCATCTGCGCCCTCGGCCAGAGGTCAAAGACCGATGTGGTCGAGGAACTTCAGGATGCTGCCCCCTTCGTCCGTGTCATCGGTGATGCCGCAAGGGTATCCACGATCACAAATGCGGTCTACTGGGGCTATCACGCCGCGCTGGATATTTAACATAAAGCGGCTGCGGGTAAGGACCTGCCATATGAAAGGCTGACAAAAAAGCCGGAGGATTTTTGCCTTCGGCTTTTTTGCATGGTGGATGCCGGAGAAAGCACCCGAAAATAGGATTAAAGCATGGAAAAAGGAGATTATTTGAACTTGTTGTAAAGCCAGGACAGGCCAAGACCACAGGCCGAGATGATGGCGGCGACCAGGAAGGCCGGGGCGTAGCTGCCGGTCTGTCCCAGAAGCATGCCCATGACGGTCGGGCCGAAGCAGCCGGCAAAGGCGAAGCCGATGAACATGATCCCGTAATTGACCCCGTTATGACGGCTGCCGAACTGCTCACTGGTGAAGCCGGGATAGACACCCATGAAGGAACCGAAGCTCATGCCGATGCAGGCGATGCCGACCACGAAGAGAACGACCATGTTGGTCTGACAGAAATAGAGAATGGCCAGGCCTGCGAGAGAAAGAACCAAAGCGATCCGAAGCGTCCCAATACGGCCGATCCGGTCGGAAATATATCCGGCTCCGACACGACCGGCCGCATTGAAGAGCGCCAGGAGGAAACCATGATAGCAGCGGTACCGGTACCAAGACCGATATTGGTC
>R11__coassemble_2924_pt1 | contig 8107 bp, 4 predicted proteins | sample R11__metabat2_high_PE_015 | metagenome-assembled genome bin R11 | reverse complement strand
GGTCCTGGAGATCGGTCCCAATATCATCATTGATGACGGCGGCGATCTGGTCAACATGATGCATCACAAATTCCGGGACCTTCTGCCCGGTGTCATCGGCGGCTGCGAGGAGACCACGACCGGTATCCAACGGCTCAAGGCCATGAATGCCGAAGGCGCTTTGACCTTCCCCATGATGATGGTCAACAACGCTCAGTGCAAATTCCTCTTTGATAACCGTTACGGTACAGGCCAGTCCGTCTGGAACGGCATCAACCGGACCACCAATCTGATCGTGGCCGGCAAGAAGGTCGTGGTGGCCGGCTACGGCTGGTGCGGCAAGGGCGTGGCCATGCGGGCCAAGGGCCTGGGCGCCCGCGTCTATGTGACGGAGATCGATCCCATCAAGGCCACAGAGGCAGTCATGGACGGCTTCGAGGTCCTGCCCATGTCTGAGGCAGCCGCGATCGGAGATTTCTTTGTGACCGTGACAGGCTGCAGGGATGTCATCACCACCGACCATATTCTGACCATGAAGGACGGCGCTATCCTCTGCAATGCCGGACATTTCAATGTCGAGATCGATATGGCCGGTCTGGCTAAGATCGCTAAAAAGAAGGTCACGCGCCGCGATAATATCGTAGGCTATTATCTCGAAAACGGCCGGTCGGTCAATGTGATCGCCGAAGGTCGTCTGGTCAATCTGGCCGCCGGTGACGGCCATCCGGCCGAGATCATGGACATGAGCTTTGCCATCCAGGCCCTGTGCGCTGCCTACCTGGCCGCTCACAGAAAGGATGATCTGCCCATGCTCAACACCGTTCCTGTCGAGATCGACCGCGAAGTGGCCGAAAGAAAGCTCCGCTTCCTGGGCGTCGAGATCGACCACCTGACCCCCGAACAGGCCCAATACATCGAAAGCTGGAATGTTTGACATAAGCAAGCCACGTTATCACTTTCGGACGGGGTGCTTGCACACCGGTCAGAAAGTGATAATGTGGCGCCCAAACGAAGCCTTGAGCGAAGCGAAAGGCTTTGGTTGGAAGCGCTGCGCCAGCAGGCGTTGCTTAAGCAAGCCGAGCGTCGGACGGGGTGCTTGCACACCGGTCAGAAAGTGATAATGTGGCGCTTTATTCTTAAAATTCACAATAAAAGGAGCCCTTATGTTTCGTATCTGGGGAAGGATATTTCAGGATAACCATCTCCTGAAGGACATCGTCATTGAAGATCCTTCGGAGGATACCCGTACCCACAAGGTCTTTCATGCCCTGACCGCCATGTGTCACGAATTCGACCTGGCAGAGCCCATCTGGCTGGAGTCGAATATCAGCGAGTTCCGACGGATGTCCCGGACCCGCTTTGGGAGTGACAGCTTTGTCGAGGACATCGATTTTGATTACCTGGAGATCCGGGTGATCGAAGAATAGGAGAGAGTTTTTATGCATGACAAATTAACAAGAAGTGATATTGCCAAGATCGAAAAGGAGATCGAGGAACGCAAGCTGGTCAAGCGGCCGGAGCTGATCCAGGCCGTCAAGGAGGCCAGAGCTCAGGGAGATCTCTCTGAGAACTTTGAATATCATGCGGCCAAGAGAGAAAAGAATCAGAATGAGAGCCGCATCGCCTATCTGGAGGACATGATCGCGACTGCCATCATTATTGATGACGATGAGGCTGCTGAAGAGGTAGATGTGGTGGCCATGAACAAGTCTGTGGAGATCTACATTCCTGAGGATGATGAGACAGTAGTCTACCGGATCGTTACGACTATCCGGGGCAATTCCCTCAAGGGCCTCATCTCGATCGATTCTCCCCTGGGCAAGGCTCTTCTGGGACATAAGACCGGGGATACCTGCCATGTTCAGGTCAATGACCAGTATGGCTATGACGTGGTGATCCGTTCTGTCGGTCCGGCAGAGGATGATACGGATGACAGAATAAAAAGCTTCTGAAAGGATCCGGACCTTTGAAGATCATTTTCCGCGCTGTTTTATTTAGCTTCGTTTTTATCCTGGGTGTCATCCTCTTTTCCGAGATGATCAAGGAAAAGGAAACGGAACCGGCTGTCGAGATGACAGAGGCTACCCTGCCGGTGGTCTGCATCGATCTCGACGGCAATAAGGCCGACCGCCTTTACGGCTACAAGGAGGAGATGGACCCCATGCTTCTCCGCGAGGCCATTATTCCTCTGACCAATGAAAGGACCATCTCCCTTTCCTATCAGGCCAACGGCAACGAGATCCGCGCAGGCTCCTATGAGATCACGACACCGGATACCGGAGAGGTCGTGGCCAATGCCACCGTGGGCAATTTCCTGGAGGACGGGGACTATATGACGGCCTCCTTTACCCTGAACGGGGCCATTCTCATGAACCGGGAATATCCCATCCGCTTCACTCTGGAGACGGCGGAGGGAGACATTTCCTACTACGCAAGACTTCTGCAGAGATCGACCGATCTGGCCTCGGAGTATGTGGATTTTGTCTATGGTTTTTATGAAAGCTGTCTGAGCAAATCCACGACCTCGGGTATCAGCACCTACCTGGAGACCTCTTCAGATGCCAGCGGCAGCGATTTCACGGAGGTATCCCTGAAATCGACCTTTGATCAGGTGACCTGGGGCAATCTGTCCCCGACCATTCTCCGCAAAGCCGTGCCCACGATCACGGAGATCAACAACACGACCTGTTCCCTGACCAATTCCTACCTGCTTGGCGCGGTCAATGAGGACGGGGAAAATGAGACCTATGAGGTCACGGAATTTTACCGCCTCCGTTACGGGACGGACCGGATGCGTGTTCTCAACTTCACCAGAACGGCCAGACAGGTCTTCGATCCGGAGGGCCTTTCCTCCTTCTCGACCTCGGGTATCTCCCTCGGCGCTTCCGATCCGGATGTGGAGTTTGAGGCCGATGAGACCGATACCATCGTGGCCTTTGTCAGAGACCGGACTCTCTGGTGCTATAACAGCTCCTCCAAAAAGCTGACCAAGGTCTTCGGCTTCCGCAGTGATGCGGATAACACAGATGAACGCTATGACCATGCCGACCATGAGATCCATATCATCCGTGTGACCAATACCGGCGATATCGATTTTTATGTGGATGGTTATATGAACCGCGGCACCTATGAGGGCCGGTGCGGATTGCTTCTGGCTTCCTATCGGGCCGATAACGGCCGTGTTGAGGAAAGGGCTTTTATTGACAGAAAATGCTCTTATGAGTTGCTTTCCGAGGACCTTTCCCACCTCTGCTATATGACGGAGGACGGGATCGGCTATGCCTATCTGGACCAGAGCGTGATCCGGATCGATACCGAAGAAAAGACCATCAGCACTCTTCTTGATGAGATAGACCCCGATTGCTTCAAGGCTTCGACGGACAATTCCCGGATGGCCTGGATGGATCAGATGTCCGAGGATACTTCCGAAAGCATCACCATCATGGACCTGGAGACAGGGGAAGAGTCCTCCATAGAAGCCTCTGCCGGAACCTATATCCGGGCCCTCGGCTTTATCAACAACGATTTCATTTACGGAGAGGCTCCTTCCGATGAGCTGCTTGGCGGAACCGACGGCAAGACGGTCTTCCCGATCTCCCGCCTGACCATTCGGGATAAGGAGGGTCAGACGGTCATGACCTATGAAAAGACCGGTGTCCGGATCATCGGCGTGACCATCACCGGACCCCTGATCGAGCTCAAGCGCTGCGAGATCGGAGAGGACAGGACTCTGAAGGAGCTTCAGTCCGATACCATCATGAACAATGACCGGGAGGAGACCACGGGCATTACCGTTAAGACCGCGACCGACAAACGCCGCGGCAGGCTGGTCAGTCTGGTCATGCCGTCGACCATCCGCAACCTCAATCCCCTGGTCCAGACGGCCCGCTTTGAGAGTGGCGCGTCCTCTCCGGTAGAGGATGTGACGCCCTCCTATGCCGGCCCTGCCTACAATGTTTATGCCGGCGGCCATCTCTATGCCCGGACCGATGATGCGTCCGAAGCCGTGACCGAGGCCGATGAAAATGTCGGAATTGCCCTGGATGCGGCCGGCCGTTATCTCTACGAAAGAGGCAACACCTCCACGGAGAATGAGATCGCGGCAGAAAATATCCCGGAGGCCATGCTGCTTGGCACCATGGAGACGGAAAAGCTGGAGGCGGCTCTGGGAGAGGGCGAGGAGCTGGTCGATCTCAAGGGCTGTACACTGGAGGAGGTCCTCTATCAGGTGAGCTGCGGACGACCGGTCCTGGCCCGGTCGGCAGATGGTTCGACCTCTCTCATCGTCGGCTACAACAAATACAACACCCGCCGCTATGATTACGCGACCGGCGAATATGTCTGGGTGGGTATCAACGACAGCACGGAGGAATTTGCCAAGGGCGGCAATGTCTTCCTGACGATCATGACGGACGAAGCCACCAGAAAGGAAAATGAATAAATTAAAAAAATGAAAATGCAGGGCGTTCAAACGCCCTGTGTTTTTTGTAAGATAGTATTGCCGGGCCGGAATGTCTCTGCTCCGGCAGGTCATTCCCGAAACCAGATCGAAAGCTGAAGGAGTTTATTTATGGAAATACAAACGATCCTTATGATCATTATGGCAGTCCTTTTGGTGGTCCTGCTTGTTCTTTTTATCGGCCTGAAGAAGGAGCTGACAAAGAGGGGGCAGTCCCGGGAGATGGAAGAGCTGGCGGACAGTCTGGATGACCTGCGGGATCAGGCGGAAAGGGCGGAAAGGACTTCGGAGGCCAGGGACAGTGAGCTCCGCCGCGAAGTCAATGAAGCCCTCCGGTCCGGTATGAAAGCCCAGTCCGACCAGCTGATGAACACATCCCGATTGCAGACCGAGACCATTCAGTCCGTTCTTCGGGAAAATGCCAGTCAGAAGGAGGCTATTATCGCCACCCTGACCACGGCCATGGACAAGCTCCAGCGGTCCAATGAGGAAAGGCTCAATGAGATCCGGGGCGTGGTCGACAAAAAGCTGGATAAGACCCTGAATGAAAGGCTGGATGCCAATTTCTCCCAGGTCACCGAGCAGCTGGGCAAGCTCTATCGGTCTTTGGGGGAGCTCAAGGATCTTTCCGGAGGGGTGGCCGACCTCAACCGCACCCTGTCCAATGTCAAGACAAGGGGCATATTCGGAGAGGTCCAGCTGGAGAGAGTTCTGGAGCAGACCCTGAGCCGGTCCCAGTACGCGACCAATGTGGCCACGAAGAAAAATTCGAACGACCGGGTCGAATTTGCCGTCAGGTTTCCTTCACAGGACGAGGAAGGCCGTTTTGTCTACCTGCCCATCGACGCCAAATTTCCCTCTGATATTTATAACAGGATCGTGGATTCCGCAGATCAAAATGATGCCGAGGGCCTCTCGTTGGCGCAGACGGAACTGAAAAACCGGATCAGAAAGGAAGCCTCGGACATTGCCGGCAAATATCTGGATCCGCCCAATACCACCGCTTACGCCTTTATGTATCTGCCCACTGAGGGCCTTTATGCGGAGGTCCTCCGGATCGACGGCCTGACAGAGGAGTGCCAGAAGAAGGGCGTGATCGTAACGGGTCCGACCACCATAACTGCTGTTCTCAACAGTCTTCAGGCCGGCTTCCGTAATCTGGCTCTCTCCAAAAAGAGCGTGGAGGTCATGAGGCTTTTGGAGGCTGTCAAGGGCCAGGTGGGCCGGATGGATGATGCGGTAGAAAAGACCCGGAAGAAGCTGAACGATGCTGTCAATATGACGGAGGATCTGAAGAAACGGACCGCCCGGCTGTCCAGCCGGATGCGGTCGGTCGGAGAGATCAGCGAAGAGGAGTCGGATGCCCTGCTCTCTCTTTCCGGAAACGATCTGTACCTGAACGATTCAGACGAAGAATAGAGGAGACCCTATGTCACTGAAATTTTATCTCGGAAATGCCGGCAGCGGCAAGACTTATCAGATGATGACAGAGCTCGTGGCCGAGGCGGCCCAAAATCCGGACCGGACCTATCTGGTCATCGTCCCGGAGCAGGCCTCCATGCAGACCCAGGAGATCATCACAGGGCTGGGGAAAAGCGGGGCGGTCATGAACATCGACGTTCTTTCCTTCAACCGTCTGGCCGGCCGGGTCTTCGATGAGCTCGGCTTTTCGGTCGGAACTCTGCTGGAGGAGACGGGCAAGAGCTTTGTGATACAGAAGCTGGCCATTGAAAAGGAGAAGGAGCTGGCGGTCTTTGGGGGCCAGCTCAGGAAGGCCGGCGGCATCGCAGAGATGAAATCCATTCTTTCTGAGCTCATGGAGTACGGGATCACGCCTGAGCAGCTTAGGGAGAGCGCGGGAAAGGTGCCGTCCGATTCTCTCGGAAAGAGGCTACTTGATATTTTCGAAATATACCGGGCCTACAGAGACTATCTGGAGGGGCGCTTCTTTGTCAATGAAGAGGTCCCCTCTGTTCTGGCTTCTCTTGTCGACCGGTCTGACCTGGTCCGAAACAGCATTTTTCTCTTTGACGGCTTTACCGGCTTCACACCGGTCCAGCTGACCCTGCTGAAAAAGCTGCTGACATCCGCCGGAGAGATCCGGGTGGCGGTCACCTATGATCTGGAAAAGGCGGCAGACGGCCATCCCTATCCCTATGTCAGACTGCCGGAGGAGGATCTTTTTGCCATGAGCGGGGAACTGATCATGTCTCTCAAAGCCATGGCGGATGAGGCCGGCGTTCCCATAGAGGAACCGGTCTATGTCAGACAGCCGGGAAAAGGCCGCTTTGCGGAGAGCCCGGCCCTTCAGCATCTGGAGAGAAATATCTTCAGGGACAGACCCGAGGCCTATACCCGTGAGACGGAGGATATCCGCATCATGGCCTGCGCCTCTCCCTCTCAGGAGGCGGACAGCTGCGCCAGGACCATCCGGGCTCTGGTCCGGGATCAGGGGCTCCGCTATCGTGATATCGCCGTTCTGACAGGTGACCTGGCCTCCTACAGCCGTTGTCTGAAAAGAGCCTTTTCCGAGGAGGGCATTCCCTGCTTTATCGATGAAAAGAGGACCCTTCTCAACGATCCCTTTGTGGAGCTGATCCGGTCTGCCCTGGCAGCTGTCTGTGACGGCTACAGTCAGGATTCCGTCTTCCGTCTTCTGAAGACAGGCCTGACAGACCTGACGGAGGATGAGATCTGTCAGCTGGAAAATTATGTCCTGGCCCGGGGCATCCGGAGCAAGAAGGCCTGGAGGTCTGTCTGGACCAGGCGGCCGGCTTACCTGGAGAGAAAGACCTATGCGGAAGAACGCATGGCCTCTCTCAATGCTTCCCGGGAAAAGGTCCTGTCCTTCCTTGATCCGCTTTCCCAAGCTCTCACGAGCCGGAGCCATGTCAGGGAGAAGGCGGCAGCCATTTACGACTTTGCCGTCCGCTTGAATTGCCAGGAAAAGCTGAAAAAGAGAGAAGAGGCCTTCGAGCAGGCCGGTCGTTTCGATCTGTCCGAGGAATACGGCAGGATCTACAGCAGCCTTATGGGAGTTCTGGACAAGCTGGTCTCGGTTCTGGGAGAGACCTATCTGTCAGCCGAAAATCTCAAGGCTCTTCTGGAGACGGCTTTTCAGGAGCTTAAGGTCGGGATCCGCCCCCTCTCCTGCGATCAGGTGGTCGTGGGTGATATGCAGAGAACACGTCTTAAAAACATCAGGGTCCTCTTTTTCCTGGGCATCAATGAGGGCCTGATCCCCAAAAGCCCCAGGGAGGGCGGCTTCCTGTCAGAGGCTGACCGAGAGGTCCTGAAGGCTCAGGATATTTCCCTCCGTCCCTCTCCCAGGTCCCAGCTTTATATCCAGGACCATTACCTCTATCTGGCCCTGACCCGTCCCTCCCGGGCCCTTTATCTTTCTTATGCCGAAGCAGAGGAAGATGGCCAGGCCCGGCAGACGGCTTATCTGATCCATCAGATCCGGTCTCTTTTCCCGAGAACGGCCCTGGAACGTGAGGACGGCAGCCTGCAGAGGCGCTGTCAGACTCCGGACGGCAGTCTGGATCTGCTGGCCGGGCCTCTCCGGGAGCTTGACAGAGATTTCCCGGGAGATGACTGGTTTGAATTATACGGGTGGTATAAAAATAACCGGAATTATGATAAAAGGCTTGATGGTCTCCTGAAGGG
>R11__coassemble_2585_pt1 | contig 8846 bp, 5 predicted proteins | sample R11__metabat2_high_PE_015 | metagenome-assembled genome bin R11 | reverse complement strand
GCATTTCGGGTATCTGCACGACGGGAACGGATGTGGCCGTCAGGACCATAGGCTATGTGGCCGATGCCCTGGGGCTTTCGGGCATCTCTGCTGAGGCGGCGGAGCTCGTCACGGATAAGCGAAACATGAAGGCGGCCTTTGCCCGCGGAGGCGTGAGGACGGCGGCTTTTCGGGAAGTCTGCAGCCTTGAGGAGGCGAAAACGGCAGCTCGGGAGATCGCTTACCCGATCTGCCTCAAGGCCGTTGACAAATCCGGCAGCCGGGGCATCCGCAAGGTCCTGAGTGAGGAAGAACTTCCTGAGGCTTATGACCTTTGCCGGTCCGTGACGGACCGGGATTATCTTCTGGTCGAGGAATATATCACCGCTGATGAGATCGGCGTGGACGGCTTTGTGAAAAACGGTAAAATGGTCCTCTGTCTGCCCCATAACAAATTTGTCTACCGGGCCGGAAAGGTCTGTATCCCCGGAGGCCATCAGTTTCCTTACCGCTGCTCAGATGACCTGAGGGCAGATATTGAAAAAGAGATCGCTGCGGCCATAGCTGCCTGCGGAATGGACAACTGCGCCTTTAATGCCGATGTTTTCGTCAAGGATGAGAAGGCCTGGCTGATCGAGATCGGAGGCCGCTGCGGAGCCACCTGTATCCCCGAGATCCTGTCCATCTACTGCGGCTACGATTATTATGAAAAAATGATCCTTTCGGCCATGGGAGAGGAGGTCGATTTTTCCTATAGCAGGACCAGACCGGCCATGGCCAAGCTGCTCTTTTCCGAGCGGGAGGGCAAGCTCCTTAAGATCCGGCAGGAGGTCCTGGATGGGCTCGAGGAGGCCGGCATAAATTGGCACCTGGATTACAAGGTCGGCGATATCCTGCCTGCGGTTCAGAACGGAACCGACCGGATCGGACATCTCTATATGGCGACAGATAAGGAAGAGGAGATAGACAGAGGCTTGGCGCTTCTTAAGGAAGCCCTTGTCTATTAGGAATACGCTTTTTCCGGCGGTCGGCAGATGGAATGATAATTATTTGACACACTAAAGCGGGACTATTATAATACTAACAAAAGGAGGCAGCGATGGAGCAGAAGAGGATTTCCAAGGCCGTGATCGGCCGTCTTCCCAGATATTACCGCTATCTGGATGAACTTCGAAAAGAAGGCGTTGAACGCATCTCCTCTAAGGAGCTTTCGGAAAAGATGCAGCTGACTGCCTCACAGATCCGCCAGGATCTCAATCATTTCGGCGGCTTCGGCCAGCAGGGCTACGGCTACAATGTCGAATTTCTCTACAATGAGATCGGCAAGATCCTGGGACTGGATAAAAAGCACAATATGATCCTGATCGGTGTCGGCAATATCGGCCGGGCCATGGCAGGCTTTCTGGTCCCGGATATGAGCGGCTTTCACCTGGCCGGTCTCTTCGATACCGATCCCAACCTGATCGGTACGGAAACAGCAGGACTTACAATCAGAAGCATGAATACGATCCCGGAATTCGCGGCAGAGAATCAGGTCGATATGGCCGTTCTGGCGGTTCCCTCCACCGCTGCTGTAGAGGTGGCGGAGCTGGTGGTCAGAAGCGGGATCAAGACCATTTGGAACTTTGCCCTGATCGATCTCAATCTGATCATGCCAAAGGATGTGGTCGTGGAAAATGTTCACATTTTCGACAGCCTTCTTCGCTTATCCTACAGCGATAACCTGCATAAGACCAAGGCATAAATAAGAGCATACGAGACAAGCTAAGAGGCAGCGGATTCCGCTGCCTCTCGATGCGAAATAAAGGAAAGACTTTTTATGAAGATACTTCTGAATTCAGAGGAAATGCGGGCCTGGGACCGGCATACCATAGAGGAGATCGGGATTCCGTCCTGTGTCCTCATGGAGCGGGCTTCTCTGGCCATCGCGGAGGAAGCGGAGAAGGAGGCCCGGAAGGGAAAAAAGAAAAGCTCCCGCATCCTGGCTGTCTGCGGAACGGGAAATAACGGCGGCGACGGGGTCTGCGCAGCCCGCATTCTGGCCATGCGGGGCTATGACAGCACTCTTTATCTTGTGGGAGAGGAGAGTCATCGGTCGGAAGATCTGAAAAGCCAGCTGGCTATTGCCAAAAAGGCGGGTGTCAAGGTGACAAGAGACCTTGATTTTTCTGCCTATGATATCCTGATCGATGCCATTTTCGGAAACGGACTCTCCCGCGAGATCACCAAATACGGCGAGGTCTTTGATGCCATAGAGGCATCCCGGGCTTTTATTATCGCAGCGGATATACCGAGCGGCATTTCAGCGGATCAGGGACATGTCATGGGTCGGGCCGTTAAGGCTCATGTGACTGTCACCATGCAGGCAGCCAAGATAGGCCACATGCTTTATCCCGGCCGGGAATATACCGGAAGGCTGGTCAAAGCAGATATCGGTATTCAGCCCTTGTCTGATCACTGTCATGTCTTTTCCATGGTTCAGGACGATATCGTCCTGATCCCCCGAAGAAAGGCAAGGTCCAATAAGGGGACCTTCGGCAAGGTCCTGGTCGTGGCGGGCTCACCCAATATGTCCGGAGCAGCTTATCTCTGCGCCAAAGCGGCCTTTAAGGTGGGTGTCGGCATGGTCATGATCCTGACCCATGAGGCCAACCGGATCATCCTTCAGGAGTCTTTGCCGGAGGCCATGCTTCGGACCTATACCAACCCGGAGGAAGCTAAGGAAGAGCTGACCAAAGCCATGGACTGGGCCGATGTGGTCGCTGCCGGTCCGGGACTGGGAACCGGAGAGGAGGCGGAGGCCCTGACGAAAACCCTCCTCTTGCAACGCCGCAAGTCCCTTGTCCTCGATGCAGACGGACTCAACTGTCTAAAGGGGGATACGACTTTGCTTAGTGAGTATAAAGGTCCTCTTCTCATCACCCCCCATCCGGGTGAAATGTCCCGGCTGACCGGTTCTTCTGTTAAAGACATTCTGGACGATCCCATCGGAGCGGCATCGGAGCTTTCCAAGGCCTGCGGGATCACTGTTCTGCTTAAGGATGCCGCCACCGTGATCGCCCGGCCTGACGGAACCCTTTATATCAACGGATCGGGCAACTCCGGCATGGCCACGGCCGGAAGCGGAGATGTCCTGACGGGGATCTGCGCCGGCCTTCTGGCCAGAGGGAGCTTCCGGGAATATGCCGCGGCTCTGGCGGCTTATATCCATGGGGCGGCAGGAGATCTGGCTGCCCAAAAATGCGGCCCAAGCGGTATGATGGCCGGTGATATGATCTCATCACTTCAGGAAGTTTTGGAGGAAGCTTGAATATGAAAGCCTATTCAAGAGTTCGCGCAGATATCGACCTTAGCGCGATCGAAGAAAATTTTGATAAAATGCACGCCAACCTTCTGCCCGGCACCCGGATGGCGGCGGTCATCAAGGCCGACGGCTACGGTCACGGCGCTGCGCCGATCGGAGAGATACTGGAAAAGAAGGATTATATCTGGGGCTACTGCGTGGCAGCTCCGGAGGAAGCTCTTTCCCTTCGTCATGCCGGCCTTAAAAAGCCTATCATGCTGCTGGGCTATGCTTTTCCGGAGGCCCATGAGGCCATGATCGAAAATGATATCCGGGCCTGTCTCTTTACCTATGAGGATGCGGTCGTCCTTTCGGAAAATGCCGCAAAGGCCGGTAAGGACATTAAGGTCCATATCAAGATCGATACCGGCATGTCCCGGATCGGCTTCCCGGTCTCGGAAGAGTCCGTGCAGGCCATCAAAAAGCTCCTGGCCCTGCCGCATATTAAGGCAGAGGGCATCTTCACCCATTTTGCCCGGGCAGATGAGACCGATCCCGCCCCGGCCTTTGTCCAGCTGACCAAATTTCAGACCATGGTCGAATGGCTCATGGGAGAGGGCGTGACCTTCCCCATCGTTCACTGCTCCAACAGCGCGGCCCTTCTGAGGCTCAAGGAAGCCAATCTCTCCATGGTGAGAGCCGGCATTTCCCTTTACGGTCTGTCGCCTTCCGAGGAGGTGCCCCACACCCTGCTCGATCTCAAACCGGCCATGTCGCTTATTGCCCATATTTCCCATGTGAAGGAGGTGCCGGAGGGGACTGCCGTCAGCTATGGCGGCACCTATGTGACCAAACGGCCGACCCGGATCGCCACCATCCCCGTGGGCTATGCGGACGGCTATCCCAGACTTCTCTCGAATAAGGGGGCTGTCCTGATCGGCGGTAAGAGAGCGCCTATCCTGGGCCGGGTCTGCATGGACCAGTTTATGGTCGATGTCACGGAAATACCCGGGGTCCAAAAGGGGGACGAAGCCGTCCTGCTCGGCCGTCAGGGAGACGAGGCCATTACGGCGGAGGAGATCGGGGCTCTTTCCGGCCGCTTCAATTACGAGCTGGTCTGCGATATCACCAAGAGAGTGCCCAGAAATTATATTTATGGCGGAGAGATCATTCGCCAGGTTGATTATTTTGACTGAAAATGTTATCATAGTTGAGATTATTTTTTAAGGAGTGGAACTATGTCAGGACATAATAAATTTTCCAACATCAAACACAAAAAAGAAAAGAACGATGCCGCAAAGGGCAAGATCTTTACCATCCTGGGCCGTGAGATCGCCGTGGCGGTCAAGGAGGGCGGTCCCGATCCGGCCAACAACTACAAGCTGGCGACCGTGATCGTCAAGGCCAAAGCCGCCAATATGCCCAACGATACCATCGAGCGCGGCATCAAGAAGGCGGCCGGTGATACCAGCGGCGCCAATTACGAATATATTACCTATGAGGGCTACGGCCCCAGCGGTACGGCTATCATCGTCAATACCCTGACCGATAACAAAAACAGGACGGCGGCGGATGTCAGAGCTGCCTTCACCAAGGGCGGTGGCAGCATCGGAACTCTGGGCTGCGTGTCCTTTATGTTTGACAAGAAGGGTCAGATCATCATCGACAAGGAAGAGTATGAGACCGATCCGGATGAGTTCATGATGATGGCTCTGGATGCCGGCGCTGAGGACTTTTCCGAGGAAGAGGATTCCTACGAGATCCTGACCGACCCGGATTCCTTCGATGAGGTCAAGAAAAACCTGGAGGAGGCCGGCGTGCCCATCGCCGATGCGGATGTCCGTATGATCCCCCAGAACTATGTGACTCTGACCAAGGAAGAGGATATCAAGAGCCTGCAGAGGATCCTGGATAAGCTGGATGAGAGCGACGATGTCCAGTATGTCTATCATAACTGGGACGAGGTCGAATGAACTTTCTGACAGCTCTGCTCCTGGGAGCTGTTCAGGGACTGACAGAGTTTTTTCCTGTCAGCAGTTCCGGTCATGTGGCCATCCTGGCCCAGCTTCTGGGAATTAAAAATGAAGGCGGTATCCTTTTTGATATCTGTCTGCATATCGGAACGATGCTGGCGGTACTGGTGATCTTTCGGAAACCGGTGCGCCGGCTTCTTCTGTCCATAGCGGATATTGCCAAAGACCTCGTTTTCAATATCCGTCTGGCTTTGGACAGTAAAAAAAGGACAGAGGGCAGAGCCTATCGGAGACTGCTTACAGACAATTACCGGTCTCTTGCCGCCATGCTGGTCATGGCTTTTATTCCGACTGCCCTTGTGGGGGCTTTGCTTGAGAGCCTCTCTGAGAAGGCTTCCGCCGGATTGCTGTTTCCGGGCATGGGCCTTCTGGTGACGGGCGTGGTCCTTCTGGTCGTGGACAATGTGAAGGAAGGAGAGACCGCCCTTCGGGATATGCCCATCCGACGGGCTCTTTATATCGGAGCGGCCCAGGGCCTGTCTGTCCTGCCGGGGCTTTCCCGGTCGGGCATGACCATCTGTTCCTCCCTTCTGGCCGGCATGTCCAGGAAAATGGCAGTCCATTTTTCCTTCCTGCTCATGATCCCGACCATGATCGGAGCTCTGATCTATGAGATCGGCTTCAAAAGCGCAGACGGCAGCTTTTCCGCTACCGTTCTTATATACGGTCTGGCCGGCGCAGCAGTATCTGCCTTTGTGGGATATCTGACGATCCGGAAAATGATCGTTATGGTTCAGAAAAAACAGCTTAAGGGGTTTGCTGTCTATTGTTTTGTCATCGGCATCATTGCCATGATCGCTTATTTTGCATTAGGGGAGAGAGCTTAAATGGCCGCAAGCGGCAATACCAAAAGAAATACCGGGTCAAAATCGGGCAAGAAGAGCACAAGCGGAAGCGCTAAGAAAAAAACAACGGCTTCGTCAAGGAGCCGGGGGACTTCCAACTCATCTGCCCGGACTTCGTCTGCCAAAAAGCAGACCAAGCGCGAGGAAGACCTTCTCGTTCATGACCATTCCGAGGTCACGGAAAATATCATTCAGGCCGGTCTGGCAGCTCTTTGTGTCTATCTGTTTGTCAGTGTGATCGGCTTTGGCGGCGCTGTGGGAGATTTCCTTGCCATGGTGCTTTTCGGCCTCTTTGGCCTTCTGGCCTTTGTCTTCCCCTTTGCGATGGTGGGCGGTATCTTTTTTTACCGTGTCAATGAAGGACATCGTTATATTGCAAGGAAAATGGCAGGCCTGATCGGTTTCTTTATTTCCCTCTGTCCCTTCATGCATCTTCTCTTTTTCAAGTATGATAATACCGTCAATGTCTTCACCTATTTCACCCAGTCGTCCCAGACCCATACAGGCGGCGGCCTGGTTGGCTCTCTTTTGATCGGACTTTTCGGTCTGGCCTTCGGTCTGGCCGGAGCCATCATCCTGACCCTGCTCTGCCTTGTGGTCACTCTGATCCTGATGACTCAGAGACCTATTCTGACAAATATCGGAAGGAAGGGCCGTAAGGAGATCAAGAAGGGCCAGGCCAGGAGAGAACACAGAAGGCAGGTCCATCAGGAGAGACGAGATCAGCAGAGAGAAGAAGACGAAAGACTTCTTCGTGAGGAACTGGCTGCGCTTTCCGCCAGGGAGGCAAAGAAGTCTTCCAAGGTGCCTTTCGGAGAGAATTTCAAGCTCCCCGGTTTCCTTGATAAGCAGAAGAGCAAGCTCGAAGAAAAGGACATAGAGGCAAAGGCCCAAGAGACTGTCCGGACCAAGGCCGAGATCGTCCGTGAGGACAGAGAGCTTCATCTCAAAGAAGAAAAGGAAGAGGGCTTCGATGCGTTTGCTCCGAAGAAGTCTCCAAAAGATGCGGATTTTTCTGCCAATCCCGGTGTGCTGGATCCCGGCCTTCTTGCCAATATCAATAAGGCTAACGTCCATCAGAAGCAGGCCTATGGCATGAAAGCCGAGACGGCTTCCCTTCCGGAAGTGACCATGCCTATCTCCGACGAGGAGGATATGACCGAGCTTTTTGCTTCGGGTCAGGAAGATTTCAGTGATATTCAGAAGGCCTTTGAAGAGGAGAAGGCTACAGAAGCCAGGACTCAGGCCTCCGCAAAGGCGGGTATGGCTTCCTCCGGCTCTCTGCAGACATCTGACTCGGAGCCATCCGAGGTGACAGAGGACCAGACGGCTTCTGATGCCAAAGAAGAAACCGTCAAACGCGTGACCCGTCCCCGCTCCTCTGAGGATGAGATCAAGCAGAATGTGTCGGATATCCAGAAGGAGGTCACGGAGAAGGCAGAGCCGGAGATCGTCTATCAGCTTCCGACCACAGATCTTCTGACCAAGCCCAAGGCGGCCAAGGGAGAATCAGCCGAGCATCTCAAGGAGACGGCCATCAAGCTTCAGCAGACCTTTAAGGACTTCGGTGTCAATGTCCGCGTGACGGATGTGAGCTGCGGTCCCTCCGTGACGCGCTACGAGCTTCAGCCCGAGCATGGCGTCAAGGTCTCAAGGATCGTCAGCCTGGCCGATGACATCAAGCTCAATCTGGCGGCGGCGGATATCCGTATCGAAGCCCCTATTCCCGGCAAGGCAGCCGTTGGTATAGAGGTTCCCAATAAGGAAAATACTCCCGTCATGATGCGGGAGATGTTGGAATCCAAGGAATTCCGGTCCTTCAATAAGCCCCTGGCCTTCGCCGTAGGCAAGGACATCGGCGGCCGGTCTATCGTGACCGACATTTCCAAGATGCCCCACCTTCTGATCGCCGGCGCGACCGGCTCCGGTAAATCGGTCTGCATCAATACCCTTATCATGAGTATCCTCTTCAAGTCCAAGCCGGAGGACGTCAGGATGCTGATGATCGACCCCAAGGTGGTCGAGCTCAAGATCTATGACGGCATTCCCCACCTGCTGATCCCGGTCGTGACAGACGTCAAGAAGGCCTCCGGCGCCCTCAACTGGGCCGTGGCCGAGATGACCGACCGTTACCAGAAATTTGCATCCTTCACCGGCGTGCGGGATATCGATTCCTACAATAAGCGGGCAGAGGAGATCAATGCCGATCCCAATGTCACGGAAAAGATCAAGAAAATGCCGCGAATCCTGGTCATTGTTGATGAGCTGGCCGACCTGATGATGGTGGCCCCGGGCGAGGTCGAGGATGCCATCTGCCGTCTGGCCCAGCTGGCCAGAGCTGCCGGTATCCATGTGATCATCGCCACCCAGAGACCCTCCGTCAACGTTGTGACCGGCCTTATCAAGGCTAATATGCCCTCACGTATTGCCCTGGCTGTGGCCTCCGGCGTGGACAGCCGGACCATCCTGGATATGAACGGAGCGGAAAAGCTTCTGGGTAAGGGCGATATGCTCTTTTATCCCCAGGGCTATCAGACTCCTCTTCGTGTTCAGGGGGCTTATATTGACGACGACGATATCACAAGAGTGGTCGACTATCTCAAGGACCAGTCTTCACACAACCGAAATACCGTGTATAATAATGATATCGAAAAGAAGATAAACGAAGATGCCAGTCATTCCGGAGCCAAGGGAGGCTCCTCGGAA
>R11__coassemble_2523_pt1 | contig 8975 bp, 3 predicted proteins | sample R11__metabat2_high_PE_015 | metagenome-assembled genome bin R11 | reverse complement strand
GTCTGGTAGGGATCGCCGTGCCTCTCATTGCCGGGAGGAAGAGCCGGAGCTACGGAGAGGGCTTCCGCCGGAGATTTGCCGATCTGGACGCCTATGTCCTCGATTCTCTCCGCGGCGTCAATGAAAGCCTGCAATATGCGGCGGGAGAAAAACGTCTTCAGGCCATCTATGATCGCTCAGATGCCCTTTCCGCAGAGGAAAAGAGACTGAAGGGGGCGGACGGAACAAATGCGGCGGTGACAGGCGGCATTATCCTGGTTCTGGACATTCTTATGCTCTTTGCTGCTGTCGGTCTTTGTCTTGGGGGACAGATCTCCTTTGCTTCTGCGGCCTGTGCCGTTGTGGCTCTTATGAGCAGCTTCGGCCCGGTCACTGCTCTGGCCAATCTGGGGACCCGACTTCAGAATACCTTTGCGGCCGGGGAGCGTGTGCTGGATATTCTGGATGAAGCTCCCCTTGTGGAAGAGGTCGCGGACGGAGAGGATATCGTCTTCGACGGCGCTGCCTGCGACAGGGTCGGCTTTGCCTATGGGGATGAGACCATACTTGAGGACCTGAGCCTCGAGATCCCCCGGGGACAGATCATCGGAATAGCGGGGCGGAGCGGCAGCGGAAAATCGACCCTGCTTCGGCTTCTCATGCGCTTCTATGATGCCGACAGGGGGACGGTCAGCCTGTCCGGCCGGGAGATAGGACAGATCAATACCGCCTCTCTTCGGGACAATGAAAGCTTTGTCACACAGGAGACGGTGCTTTTCCATGACAGCATAGAAAGAAACCTTCTGATCGCCTCTCCCCATGCCTCCCATGAAGAGGTGGAACAGGCCTGTCGTATGGCCTCTGTTCATGACTTTATCATGACTCTGCCCCGGGGCTATGAGACACCGGTGGGAGAGCTTGGCAGCACCCTTTCTGGAGGAGAACGTCAGAGGCTGGGCCTGGCCCGGGCCTTCCTGCACGAGGCTCCCTTTATTCTTCTCGATGAGCCGACCAGCAATCTTGACAGCCTCAATGAGGCTGTGGTCCTCAAGGCTCTTCGGGATTACAGAGGAGATAAGACCATCGTTCTCGTCAGCCACAGAAGGTCCACCATGTGCATTGCCGACCGGGTCTTTTCCGTGGAAAACGGGCGAATGAGTTAAAGATAGAACTGCCGGGCTGACCGGCAGTTTTAAGGGAGACGAGGTTAGCAGAAACTAATATTTTCGGAGGAGAAAAATGCCTTCAAAAGATCTCAGCGATAAAAGAGAAAAAGAGAAGAAGGTGGTCGATCTCATGATCGCCCTCTATTGTGTGGGAAACCATCACGGAAAGCCGGACAGCTTGTGTCCGGACTGCCGGGAGCTAACGGAATATGCCAACGCCAGGGTCGATCACTGTCCTCACATGGCCACCAAGACCTTCTGCTCCAATTGCCGGACCCATTGCTATAAGCCGGAAATGCGGGAGAAGATCCGCCGTGTCATGCGGTGGTCCGGCCCCCGGATGATATTTCACCATCCGATCATGGCCGTAAGTCATGTGATCGCATCCCGTAAGGAAAAGAAGGCACTGAAAGAAAAGACGGCCTGACCTGAAAAGGAAGGCCCGGAGAGGGGAAGACCATGTACAGACTGGGAATCGATGTGGGAGCTTACAGCATACAGCTGGCCATACTGACGGAGGATGACAGCATCCTTTATAAGTCGGAAAGTCCCCATGGCAGAAAAATAAAAGAAACGGCTGTCCGTATGCTCAGGAGGGCCGGTGAAGTTCTGCCCTGCCGTGAGGCGGAAGAGGTGACAGTCTGCGCTGCCGGCAGCATGAGCCATCTGCTTAATCTTCCTTCGGAAGCGATCCTGTCTGATCAGGCGGCAGCAGCGGTGGCGGTGAGTGCCTTTGAGGAAAAGGCGGCCTCGCTTATCCTGCTCGGAGCCCAAAAGACCTTCTATCTTCACAGACCGGACGGCCGGCATTTTGAGACCAGGAAAAATTCCAACTGTTCAGCCGGGACAGGGGCCTTTTTTGAGGAACAGGCCTTAAGACTCGGGCTTGACCTGGAGGAGATCTCCTCTTTGGTGGAAGAGGCGAAGTCCGTCCCCAATATCGCCGGCCGCTGCAGCGTCTTTTCCAAGACGGATATGATCCACCGCATGCAGGAAGGCCTTCCGACGGCAGACATCCTCCTGGGACTTTGCTACGCCCTGGTCCGGAATTTCAGAAGCAGTATCCTGCGGAACAGAAGACCCGATCTGCCGGTCTGCCTTGCCGGCGGCCTTATGAAAAATGCCGGCGTGAGACGGGCTCTTCAGGACCTGCTCTCACTGGAGGACAAGGATATCATTTTCGATGATAAGGCCTTTTACCTGGGGGCTCTGGGCGCGGCAAGGTCAGGGAAGGGCAATGCTGTCATGACCATCAGAGCTCTGGAGACTCTTATAGAGGAGAAAACAGAAGCCGGAGAAGAAGAGGATCTGGCTCCTCTGATCGATTTTACGACGGATCGGGATATGCCGGAATATCTGACCGCGCCCTTTGAGAAAGGTGAGGAGACATATCTGGGTATCGATGTGGGGTCGACCAGCATCAATCTGGTCCTTCTTAACTCCTGTCGCGAGGTCCTTTATTTCAGCTATGTCAAAACTCTGGGACGTCCGCTTGATATCGTTGGAAAAGAGCTGGAAAAGCTTCGAAAGGCCCTGCCTGATCTGGAAAAGTACCGGATCTGTGTGACCGGCTCAGGCCGGGAATACATCGGAAGAGAGATCGGAGCAGACCTTGTGATCAATGAGATCACAGCCCAGACAGAGGGAGCTCTTATGTCCTGTCCCGATACGGACACAGTCTTTGAAATAGGCGGACAGGATTCCAAATATATGTCCTGCCGCAGCGGCAAAATGGCGGATTTTGAGATGAACAAGGTCTGCGCGGCAGGTACGGGTGCCTTTCTGGAAGAACAGATCCATAAGCTCGGCATCAGTATGGCAGACTTTACCCGCCTGGCGCTTGCTGCCAGGCATCCCTGCCGGCTTGGCGACCGGTGTACGGTCTTTATAGAGGGCAGTGTTGATCAGGCTCTGGCATCCGGCAGGTCTTTAGAGGATGTCTGCGCAGGTCTGGCCTATGCCATTGCGTCAAATTATCTGGGCCGTGTGGTCAACCGCAAGCCCATCGGAGAAAATATCGCCATCCAGGGAGGAATCGCTTATAACCGGGCCGTGGTCTGCGCCTTCCGGTCGATCACCGGACGCCGTGTCCGAGTGTCTCCTTATTTTTCGGTCACCGGAGCCATGGGAGCTGCCGGCCTTCTCCTTCAGAACAGCCATTTGTCCTTTGATAAGGAAAAGAACCAGCGCCTGAACAGGATCCTTCTCGAAAGGAGCGAGGCTTCCTATCTGCAGGATTACCGCAAGCCCTCTCTTGGCGGCAAAAAGAAGGTCGTGGGTATCCCCCGGGTCATTTTCCTGCATAAAATGTTTCCGCTCTTCAATGCCCTTTTTACCAATCTGGGTTATGAAGTCCTTCTGTCACCCCTGACCGACGATGAGATCATCAGAAGGTCGCAGCAGTATGCCTCAGCCGAGACCTGTTATCCCATTAAGCTCATATACGGACATATTTCCTGGCTTATGGAAAACGGCGCAGATCTGATCGTTCTGCCGAGACTCTATACCATTAAGCATGAAGGGTCTGTGGCCAGAAAGGATTATGCCTGCATGTATATGCAGACCTCTCCCCTGCTTATGCAGGAGGCCTTTCACTTTGAAGAGAGGGGGATCCGGCTCATTATGCCTGAGCTGTCTCTCCAATTCGGCAAAAAGTTCATGCTGGAGAGTATTTTGTCCATCGGACCGGAGATCGGTGTTCCCAAGGCCAGAATGCTTCCGGCCGCAGCCTATGCCTTTTCGAGGCTTCTGGCCCATGCCGAACGCCTGGAGAAGCTCGGAAGGGAAAGTCTGGAAGGAGAGGAACCGGTCTTTGTTCTCATTTCGCGTGTGTATAACCTTATCGATCCGGTCCTCAATATGGGCATAGAGGACCACCTCAACGCTCTGGGCTGCCGTGTCATTCATCTGGAGCATCTTGAGGCCTCGGTCATGCATGTGGAGCATGATTATCCCGACCTCTGCTGGCCCTTCGGCCAGCATATCCTGACCGGACTCAAGCTGGTCAAAGCCCATAAAAATATGTACCCCATCTACATCACCAATCACGGCTGTGGCCCGGATACTGCCATTCAGCATTTCTTTCAGAATGAGATGTCCGGCCGCGATTATCTTCATCTGGAGGTGGATGAACATACCTCAAAGGTGGGTATTATCACAAGGCTGGAGGCCTTCCTCTATTCGCTGAAGGCCCAGGAGGCGATCGGCGGGGATAAGGCCGGGTCCGGTTCGGGAAAATGCCGGGGCTGCTCAACCTGCGACGACCGGGGAAAGGCGGTCGAGCTGACTCATTTCGACCATGTCCTGATCCCGGACTATGGGATATACTCTGCCGTCATCGAAAAATATGTGGAAAAGGCCCTGCAGAAGACATCGGGAGATAAGAGGCCCGATATCGTGCGCGTGTCTCCTCTGAAAGCCCACAGGAGTTTCGATTATGCCCTGAACAAGGAATATTATTCCATGCTGGTCATGCTGGAAGAGCTGCTTGCAACTGTCAGGAAAGGAACCTCTTATGTCATGACTGCCCCGATCGATGAGGGTAGTGAGGTCTTTGCCCAGTATGCCCTTCTCTGCACACAGGAGTTGAGAAAGCAGGGCTTTGAGGTCACCCTCAGGCCCTTCTATCTGGAGGATATCATCCGGCGGGAGGACGGCGGGGAGATCTATCGGGACCTGATGGCGGCAGAGATCGATCAGCTGAAGGATCACCCTGAAGAAAAAGGAAAGAGGCGTGTCTTTGTTATGGGAGAGCCCTTGTGCGTTTTTAAGGACTATATTCGTGAGAAAAATCTGAAGGGAACAGAGGGCGTAGCCTTCGCCTGCATGCCCTTCTCGGAGATGCTGCTTTTCCATATGAGAGAGATCGACAGAAAGCAGGAGCTCCGCCGACAACTGAAGGACTGGCAGAAATGGCATGATGAGGCTATGAAGACTCCGGAAGGAGAGAGACTATACAGTTCTCTGGAAGACTTGTCCTCTGCCACCAAAGGCCGGTTGGATTTCTGCATAGGCGACGGCGGAATATACAGCCTGGCCAAGCTTATCTGCCTGTCTCAAAAGGGGACGGATGCCGCCCTTCTTTTGAATTCAGGGGAGGAAAATACCGCCATTATCTTAAAGCAGCTGACGGAGGCTTGCCGGGAGGAGATAGCCGTTCCCTTTGCCCTCTTTGATCTGGATCATGAACATAAGGTGGCGAAAGAAGATCTGGAGGCTCTGATGGATCCCGTCTGAAGATCGCAGGCTGCAGGAGAGGCGCATGAAAGTGATCATCACCGGATCCTTTCCGGTTTTTTCCGGAAGGCTCCCGGTGTGAGCCCGGTATATTTCTTAAAGGTATCGGAAAAATGGCTCTGGCTGGCGTAGCCCAGCCGGACGGCAATTTCATTGATCGAATAATGCGAGGAGGTCAGCAGGGTCTTGGCTCTGCTGACCCTTTCTTTATGGATATAATCCGGCATTTTCATGCGGAAGCTCTCTTCGAAAATGCGGGAGATCTGGCGCTCTGAAAGATGACAGGCTGCGGACAGGTCTTTGAGGGTGATGCGCTCGCTCAGGTGATGCGCAACATAGTGCTCGATCCTTTGGCGGGCTTCCTCATGGGACCGGCCGAAGCGGCTGCCGGAGACCAGGCGGCAGAACTGACCGGAAGCCTGGATGACCAGGGCGATATGTTCACCCGTGGAGGCTGACCCGGCCAGGACGGGAAGGGCCCGGTCATAGATCCGACGGGCTTTTTCTGCCTCAGCGCCTCCCTCAACAGCAGCCGACCGCATCAGAACAAGCAGGGACAGGGTGGCATAAGCCTCGCGGTCCCTGTGGTGGTCAGAGCCCTGATCAAAAAGCGGTTGAATGGTCTGAAGGGTCTGGTCCAGATAGGCGGCATTTCCCATTCGTATCGCCTCTGACAGCCTGTTTTCAAAAAGAATAAACTCCTCCGGGCGGGCCGAAAGTTCTGTGGGAAGGTCGGAGGTCTCCGGATCTGCCGTAAGATCTGCCTCCTGCTTTTCCGGATAATTTTCGAGGATGATCTCAAGAGGGTCGAGCCGGCAGTCATAGATCAGATTGGCGGCCAGGGCCAGGATATTGGCAAAACGGATGATATCCGCCGGCAGGGAGGTCCGGTAGGCATTCAGAAAGGACTCATCATATTCTGAAGGGAGCGCTCCGGCATAGGAACTGCTGATCCTGTCCTGTTCCTCCTCTGTCAGGACATGGGAACAGACCGGGCCGATGACCAGGAAATAGCCGTTGGGCAGGCGGAACATGCCGGTGTGAATATCAAAGGCATCTGAGACGATGTCGGGATAGTGGGCCGGCAGGGCCTTGGAAGCCATGACCTCAGCCTGGAGGCGGACCAGGTCCGGCGGCCAGAACTGATATTCAAAGGAAGGCAGGCAGAAGACTGTCTCAAAGGCGGGAGAGACCAGGGAAAGGGGGACCCTGACGGCATGATAAAAGATATGGAGCGTTCTGACGATGCTTTCCGGTGTTTCGGTGGTGTTCATAAAAATAGTCTCCTGTTAGGCTGATCGCCTGCTTAGCTGTTAAGACAGGCGTGGCGAACTTATGGAAAAATACGGCGGATATATTGTAACACATCGGGCTGGAATTTTGATATATATATATATATATCAAAACTCGCAACCGCTTTGCTTGTTGCTCGTTAAAAGCGGGCTGCTTCGCAGCTTGCGGTACGGGGCTTGCGACGCGTTAGCTAGTCCTTTAGGGAACCCCGCACCGCACAAGATTGTTACCCACCACCTGAAGGTGGTGGGTTATCTTGCCGCTTTTATATAATATTGAGAGACTGTGCCCTTTGAGGATCATAGGGCGATCCCGTCATCGGGATGAGAGGAAACAGGAGACGATACATGACAGAAGATAACACTCAGCTGACGGACCTCAGGCATATCATGGCCTCTGCAGGCATGGGGACCTGGCGGATCGAGCTGATCGAGGGAAAAGAGCCCCGCATGAAGGCGGATGAAAAGATGCGGGAGCTTCTTGGGATCGAGGGGGAAAATCATACCCCGGAAGAGGTCTATTCCATCTGGTTTGACCGGATCAAGCCGGAGGCTGTGGCTTCCGTTCTGGCCAGTGTGGCCAAAATGCAGCAGGGCTTTCAGGATGAAAATACCTACCTCTGGGTCCATCCGACAAAGGGCGAGAGATATGTCCGCTGCGGCGGAACGGCGGAGAAGGTCGAGGGAGGCTTTGTCCTCCGCGGCTATCATTATGACGTGGATGCGCAGGTCCGGGAGGAAAGGGAGAGACAGGAGACGGTTAACCGCGCCCTGAAGTCGGCCCGGGCGGCCAATCAGGAGATCGAGGCTGTCCATCTGGCCCTGGGCTCCGGCGACTGGCAGATGACCTTTGATGAAAAGGGAGACATGCTGTCCTGTACCTGGAGTCCGGAATTCCGGCGCATGCTGGGCTATACCTCTCTTGAGGATTTCCCGGACCTTCTGGAGTCCTGGTCTGACCTTCTTCATCCCGAGGACAAGGAACGCGTTCTCACCCATTACTGGGACGTGGTCAGGGACAGGACCGGACAGAAGACCTACGATGTTTATTATCGTCTGGCTACGAGGAACAGGGGCGAGAGATGGTTCCGGGCTGTCGGACGTCTGACCAGACGGCCGGACGGCTCTCCCGTCACCTTCTACGGTATTTTCCTGGATGTGGATAATGAGAGACGGCAGGAAATGAAGGATAAGGATCGCAGCAATGCCATCCTCGAGGCCGTCAGCCGGGAATATCACACCATGTGGCTGATCACAAAGGCGGATAATGAGATGCATTTCCTGCGGTCCAACGGCATCACCACCATCCAGAAGGCCGTCGACATGGGCAAGGGCAATGCGGATTACGATCAGGCCGTTACAAAGTATATCGACACCTATGTGGTGGAGGATGACCGGGAGAGAGTAGCTGAGGGTGTCCGTTCAGCCACCGTCCTGGAGGAGATCACCCGCCAGCCTATCTATACCGTCAACTATAAGCGTCGTGACGATGAAGGCAATATCACCTATCATCAGATGGCCTTTGCGGATGTGGGGGATGGCTTTATTCTGGCCTATCATGATATCGATGCCCTCATCCGGGAGGAGGAGACCAAGCAGCAGCTCCTAAAGGATGCCCTGAACGCCGCTGAGGCGGCCAACCAGGCCAAGAGCAATTTCCTCCAGACCATGTCCCATGACATCCGGACACCCATGAACGGCATCATCGGCATGACGGCCATCGCAGCGGCCCACATCGATGATAAGGAGCGTGTCCAGGACAGCCTGCAGAAGATCACCCAGGCCAGCCGCCACCTGCTTGCCCTTATCAATGAGGTGCTGGATATGAGCAAGATCGAGTCGGGCAAGGTCTCCCTTTCAGAGGAGGAATTCAATCTCTCCGACCTGATCGATAACCTGATCACCATGACCCGGCCCCAGATCGCAGAGCACGGACATGAGCTGAAGGTCTCCATCCGGGACGTTCAGCACGAGCTGGTGATCGGGGATTCCCTGCATATCCAGCAGGCCTTCGTCAATCTGATGAGCAATGCCATCAAATATACACCCAACGGCGGCCGGATCGAGCTGGGAATCCGTGAGCTTCCCTCCGGCCAGGCCCGGATCGGCTGCTACGAATTTGTCTTTAAGGATAACGGCATAGGCATGTCGGAGGAATACATGGCCCACCTCTTCGAGCCCTTCACCCGGGCAGAGGACGGCCGGATCAGCCACATTCAGGGCACGGGCCTTGGTATGCCGATCACAAGAAATATCGTCCGTATGATGGGCGGAGACATCCGGGTCGAAAGCTGCCTGAATC
>R11__coassemble_2354_pt1 | contig 9430 bp, 8 predicted proteins | sample R11__metabat2_high_PE_015 | metagenome-assembled genome bin R11 | reverse complement strand
GCATCAACGAGCTCACAGATCATCTTAATTTTCACAAGAAGTATCATCACTCAAGAAGAGGTCTTCTGAAGATGGTCGGCCAGAGAAGAAGCATGCTGGCATACCTTAAAAAGAAAGATATCAACAGATATCGTGCTCTGATCGAAAAGCTCGGCCTTCGTAAATAATGCAGAAAGATGGGACAGGGTCACCTGTCCCATTTTTGGAATTATCAATCTTAATTTAGCCCATTCGGGCAGAAGGGTGAGAAATGGCAGATTACAAAACATTTTCAATGGAACTCGGCGGCCGGACCTTGTCCGTGGACATCGGCAGAGTTGGCGCACAGGCCAACGGAGCCTGCTTCATGCATTACGGTGAGACAGTTGTTCTGTCCACTGCGACCGCTTCAAAACAGCCCAGAGAAGGCATCGACTTCTTCCCGCTTTCCGTGGAATTCGAAGAAAAGATGTATGCCATCGGCAAATTCCCGGGCGGCTTCAACAAGAGAGAAGGCAAGGCCAGCACACACGCTGTCCTGACGAGCCGTGTCATCGACCGTCCCATGCGTCCCCTCTTCCCCAAGGATTACAGAAATGATGTGACCCTCAACAACCTGGTCATGTCCGTCGATCCGGAATGCGATCCGGAGATCCCGGCCATGCTGGGTTCGGCTCTGGCCACATCCATCTCCGACATTCCCTTTGCCGGTCCCTGCGCCATGACACAGCTGGGTCTGGTCAACGGTGAATTCGTCGTCAACCCGGGCTATGAGCTCAAGTCCAAATCCGATCTGGCCCTGACCGTGGCTTCCACACGTGAAAAGGTCATCATGATCGAGGCCGGCGCCAATGAGATCCCGGAAGACAAGATGATCGAAGCCATCTACAAGTGCGATGAGATCAATAAGGAGATCATCAAATTCTTCGATCAGATCATCGCTGAGTGCGGCAAGGAAAAATCCGACTACGAGCACTATGAGATCCCGGCAGAGCTCAATGAGGCTCTTCACGAGGTCTGCCCGCCCGAGGAGATGGAAAAGGCCGTCTTCACCGATGACAAGCAGACAAGAGAAAAGAACATCGCCGCCGTTAAGGAAGCCTTCCTGGCCAAGTACGGTGATAAGGAAGAATGGCTTCCGCTCGTGGGCGATGCCATCTACCAGTACCAGAAGAAGACCGTCAGAAAGATGATCCTCAAGGATCAGAAGAGACCGGACGGCCGCGCGATCACCCAGATCCGTCCTCTGGCTGCTGAGGTCGACCTGATCCCGAGAGCCCACGGCTCCGCCATGTTCACCAGAGGACAGACCCAGATCTGTGACTGTGTGACACTGGCTCCCCTTTCCGAGGCTCAGAGAGTCGAGGGACTGGATCCCTTCATCACCAGAAAGAGATATCTCCATCAGTACAACTTCCCGTCCTACTCTGTGGGTGAGACCAAGCCCTCCAGAGGTCCGGGACGTCGTGAGATCGGCCATGGCGCTCTGGCTGAGAGAGCTCTTGTCCCGGTCCTTCCGACCGAGGAGGAATTCCCCTACGCCATCCGCGCGGTCTCCGAGACCTTCGAGTCCAACGGCTCCACCTCTCAGGCCTCCATCTGCGCCTCCTGTATGGCTCTGATGGCAGCCGGTGTTCCCATCAAGGCTCCGGTCGCCGGCATTTCCTGCGGTCTGGTCACAGGTGAGACAGATGATGACTACATCGTCCTGACCGATATCCAGGGTCTGGAAGACTTCTTCGGTGATATGGACTTCAAGGTGGCCGGTACTCATAAGGGTATCACAGCCATCCAGATGGATATCAAGATCCACGGCCTGACCCGCGCTATCGTGGAAGAGGCTATTGCCCGCACCAAGCAGGCCCGTGAATATATCCTGACAGAGGTCATGGAGAAATGCATCGCCGAGCCCAGAAAAGAGCTGTCCAAGTACGCTCCCAAGATCATGCAGATCACGATCGATCCCGAGAAGATCGGTGAGGTCGTGGGCCAGAGAGGCAAGACCATCAATGCTCTTATCGATATGTACGACGTCCAGATCGATATCGAGGATGACGGCTCCGTCTCCATCTGCGGCGAGGATCCGGTCAAGATGCAGCAGGCAGCAGATGCTATCGGCATCATCGTGACTGAGTTCGAAAAGGGCATGATCCTGACCGGCAAGGTCGTTTCCATCAAGGAATTCGGCGCCTTCCTGGAGTTCGCTCCGGGCAAGGAGAGCATGGTCCACATTTCCAAGATCGCCAATACCCGCATCAACAAGGTCGAGGATGTCCTCAATCTGGGAGATGTGGTCAGGGCCATCTGCCTGGGCAAGGACAAGATGGGACGCATCAGCTTCTCCATCAAGGACTGCCCCAAGGAAGGCACGGAAGCTCTCGGCAAGGTCGTGGCTTCTGCTGACTACGAAGGCGAATAAATGACAGAATGACCGGCAGCCCGTGGGAAGACCGCGGGCTGTTTTCGATCGACGGGGAAAAGGAAAATGAAGAGAATAGCGGAATTTCAGAAGGTGAGCTTCGAAGAATTCAGAAAGGGCTACGAGGCTTTTGCCGAGGGCATGACGGAGGGCGAGATCCGGGCCGTCTATGACAGGATCACCCTGCCAAAGCGGGCCACAAAGGGCTCGGCCGGCTACGATTTCCACCTGACACTGCCCATTGAGCTCAAGCCCGGCGAAACGGTCAAGATCCCGACCGGCATCCGCTGCCGTATGGAGGAGGACTGGGTCCTTATGCTTTTCCCAAGGTCGGGCCTGGGCTTTAAGTTCCGCCTCCAGCTCAACAACACGGTGGGCGTGATCGACAGCGATTATTACGGCTCGGACAATGAAGGCCATATCTTTGCCCGCATCACAAATGATTCCAATGAAGGCAAAACGGTCTCTCTCAAGGAGGGCGATGCCTTTATCCAGGGCGTTTTCCTGCCCTACGGCATCACGGTCGATGACGAGGTGACCGATGTGAGAAACGGCGGCTTCGGCAGCACCTCAAAATAAAGACAAAAAATGACCCCTTCGGCTTTTGGATAGCTGAAGGGGTCTTGCTTTGTCCTTTGGCGGAGGTTATTCCTCGTCCATCTCGAAGAGCTCATCGTCGAGCAGCTCATCGTAAGCGTCGAGGCAGATCTCGAATTCTTCATCGGTCTCGATGGACTCCAGGTCCGGATCTTCGTCCTCGCCGTGCCAGATGTAGCGGTAGAAGAAGACCTCCTCGGATTCTTCCTCTTCGTCGTCTGTCAGGGGACGGAGGGCAATGTACTGTCTGTCGCCGGCCGGGAAGATGGCCATGATCTCGCATTCCATATCGCCTTCATCCAGGGTGAGGGTAACAGTACCAAGGTCATCATAGATCTCGTTTTCATTTTCCATAATAAATCATCCTCCTTGATCATAAGTGATGGGGTCAATTTCCGAAATATGCAGGTTTAGGATATCAAATGCTTTGGGGAAATGCAATCTTTATGCTATAATGTCAATAACTATGACATAATAAAGGAGGCTCCGGATGATGGACAGAAAGATAAAATGGCAGAACGGTGATAGAACTCTTCCGGGTGTCAGTCTTTTGGACAATGATGTGATCCTGACGACGGAGCTGCCGCCGGAGGGAGAAAAATACCTGATCCTTGTGGATCCCGTGACGGGTGAGACCGTGGATGAGATCGCCCTGTCCGGGTGCCGGACCGACGGCGATGTGGCCTCTATACGCCTTAAGGGAGCCGCCGGGTCAGACCTGGCCTACCTCTTCCGGACTGCTGCCGGCACTAAGATCGACCCCTGCGCTGTCCGGATCAGCAACGGTTTTGGCTATTTCAGGGGCGGCCGCAGGACTTATAACCTTGGGGAAACACCGGCCCTGTCCGTGGAGGATATCAAGCTCTACAAGGTCCATGTCCGCGGCTTTACCATGAATTCCGCCCTGAAGGAGGAGCTTCGCGGTACCTATGAGGGACTGAGAAAAAAGCTGGACTATATCAAGGGCCTGGGCTTCAATGCCGTGGAACTCATGCCAAGCTATGAGCTTGACGATACCTTAAAGGACGATGCCTCCGGCCTCGTTATAGAGGATAAAAGGAATTACTGGGGCTATGCCCGGGAAAATTACTATTATTCGCCCCGGGAGAAATACGCTTCCGGTACCAATGTCTGCATGGAGATGCACGGCCTGATCCGTGATATGCACAAAAAGGGTATGCTGGTCATCATGGAGATCTATATCCCGTTTGACCTGCCCTCCTTCCGGATCACGGAGATCCTGCATTTCTGGAGACGGGTCTACCATGTGGACGGCTTCCATGTGGTGGGAGAGAGGGTCAGGCCCTCCCTCTTTGCGGAGGATCCGGCTCTTCGGACCACTTATCTGATCTTCGATCATCTGGATGAGGATGATCTTCTCAGGGATCCCCTCTCCAAACGCCATATCCTTCTGGCCGACAACAGCTTCCAGGATACCGGCCGGCATTTCCTCAAAAGTGATGAAGGCCAGACGGCTTACTTTGCCTCGGCTGTGCTTAAGAATCCGCCCCTCTGGACGCCGGTCAATGCCATGGCTTCCGTGAACGGCTTTACCCTTATGGATGCCGTTTCCTACAATGACAGGCACAATGAGGCCAACGGGGAATACAACCATGACGGCCGTCAGGATAATATCAGCTGGAACTGCGGCGAAGAGGGACCGACCAGAAAAAAGTCGGTCACGGACCTTCGGAAAAAGCAGGTCAAAAATGCCCTGGCTTATATCTTCCTCTCTCAGGGCGTACCCATGCTCAATGCAGGAGATGAGAGAGGCAACAGCCAGGAGGGCAATAACAATGCCTATTGTCAGGACAATCCCGTGGGCTGGACCGACTGGAGCCGGAACACCTTCGCTTCCCGTCTGACGGATTATGTGAAAAAGCTGATCGCCTTCCGTGATGCCCACCCCATTCTCCACAGCGCAGACCGCCTGAGAGAGGTCGATTATCGGGCCCTGGGCTATCCCGAGGTCTCTCTTCACGGGGAAAATGCCTGGTTCTACGGCTTTGATAAGGACTGCCGCAGCATAGGCTTTATGTACAGCGGTCAGTATGCTGCGCTCAAATACCGGACTGAGCCGGAAGATATCTATGTGGCCTGCAACAGTGATTGGAAGGCCTTTGCCTTTGCCCTGCCGGCTCCCTCAAAGGGACGGGAATGGGCTCTGGTCATGACCACAGAGGCTAAGGACGGGCAGGAGTTTGTCAAAGAGCTGACGGCTCTTGACGATCAGAAGACCTATGAGGCTCCGGCCAGATCGGTGACGGTCCTTGTCAGCCGTCCGGCTGAGAAAAAGGCCGCTGAGCCCAAAAAGACGGCGGAAAAGAAGGCTTCGGGCAAGGCAAAGCCTGAAAAGACCGCCCAAAAGAAAACTGTAAAGAGAAAGGCTAAGGCATGAGCTCTGCTTTTTTCGGACATCTCAGGACCATCACCCGCCATCACAATTCCGTTATGAAATACTGCTTTCGGGCGGGACTCTACCGGCAGGGGTTCTTTCATGATCTGTCCAAGCTTTCCCCGACTGAATTCTGGGTCGGTGTGAAATATTATCAGGGGACCCGGAGCCCCAATAATGCCGAGCGTGAGGATACAGGCGTTTCCAGGGCCTGGCTCCATCACAAGGGCAGAAATAAGCATCATTATGAATACTGGATCGATTATTCGGCCGACACCCATGAAAAGCATGTTCTGACCGGCTGCCCTATGCCCCGGAAATATGTGGCGGAGATGATCTTTGACCGGGTCTCGGCCTCCAAGGTCTACCGGGGAAAGGACTTCAAACAGACGGATCCGCTGGATTATTTCTTAAAGGCAAAGGACAGATCCTGGTTCATTCATGACAGGACCAAGGCCCAGATGGAGCTCCTTCTGGGCATGTGGGCCGAAAAAGGAGAGGACGAGACCATCGCCTACATTAAAAATGTTTTCCTTAAGGAGAAGGATGTGTGACCTTGTTTTCACGGTCCGGGAAAGCTATAATATGTCGGGCGCTGACAAGATATGTTAAGGACAATAAAGAAATTCATAGCTAAATACTGGGTGGGACGATCGGACTACTGCGATTACAGCCTCATGGCCGTGGTCGTGCTTCTGATCGCCTTCGGGCTGGTCATGCTCTACAGCACCAGCTCCTATTCGGCGGAAGCGACCTACGGGGATGATATGTATTATTTCAAAAGACAGCTCATCTTTGCGGCCGTCTCTCTGGCTTTTATGTGGTTTTTGTCTCACCTGAAATACAGCATCTGGAAGTTCTGGGCCATTCCGATCTATATCGCTGCCCTGGGGACCATGATCCTGGTGCGTTATGTCGGACATACCTCTCACGGGTCTTCCCGCTGGCTCTATATCGGCTCCATTGGCTTTCAGCCGGCGGAGCTGGCCAAGATCGCCGTGATACTGACCCTGCCCCTTTTTATCGTGGGGATGGGCCGGAAGCTGAAAACGCCCTGGGGGACGACCTTCTCCATGTTTCTGGGTCTGCTTCTGTCAGGTGTGGCCATGGTCTTTACGGATAACCTGAGCACGGCCATCATCATAGGCCTCATCACCTTGCTGATCCTCTTTATTGCCCATCCGAGCATAAAGGGCTTCGTTATCGTCTTCATCGGTCTTGGGGCACTGGTGGTCCTGGCTGTCTTCCTGGTCAAGAACGGGTTTCTGACCGACAGCTTCCGCTATTCCCGTGTCCTGGTCTGGCTGGACCCGGAGAAATATTCCGACTCCGGCGGCTACCAGGTCATGCAGGGCCTCTATGCCATCGGCAGCGGCGGTCTCTTCGGCAAGGGACTGGGCAACAGCACGCAGAAGCTGGGCTCTCTGCCCGAGGCCCAGAACGATATGATCTTTTCGATCATCTGCGAGGAGCTTGGGATCTTCGGCGGCATACTGCTCCTGATCCTTTTTGTCTACCTGCTCTACCGCCTGCTCTTTATAGCCCAGAATGCGTCAGACCTTTTCGGTTCCCTTGTGGTGTCCGGCATCTTTGTCCACATAGCCCTTCAGGTCATCCTGAACATCTGTGTGGTCACCAATGTGATCCCGACCACCGGCGTGACCCTGCCCTTTGTCAGCTACGGAGGAACCTCTCTGTTTCTGATCTTGGTCGAGATGGGCATAGCCCTCGGTATCTCGCGCGGCATCCGCTTTGAGGGCAAAGAAAAATTAACATACGATAGGAGAAGGCGGTAAAGGCCTTTTCAAGATAAGATGGAGGATAATGAAAATGCTTGAAAAAATTCGCAGTACAGTCGCAGAAACCCTTAACTGCCCCGTGGATCAGGTGGCGGATGATACGCCCCTCAAGGACCTGGGAGCCGATTCCCTGGACCTCTATGAGATGTCCATGAACCTGGAAGAGGAATTCGGCGTGGAATTTGAGGATGAAGAGCTCATGCAGATGACCACCATCAGCGCGGTCGTCGAATGCCTGAAGAATCACGGCATCGAGGTCTGATCGAATAAAAAAGAGAGTTAAGATAAGAGGCATATTATGATCAAAACAAGATTTGCACCCAGTCCGACAGGCCGTATGCATGTCGGTAATCTTCGTACGGCTTTATATTCCTACCTGATCGCCCGCCACGAGGGCGGACGCTTCATGCTGAGAATAGAGGATACCGATCAGGAGCGCTTTATGGAAGGCGCCCTGGAGATCATCTACCGGACACTGAAGCTGGCCGGACTCGAGCATGATGAAGGACCGGATATCGACGGCGGTGTCGGCCCCTATGTTCAGAGCGAAAGATGCGCCCTGGGCATTTACCAGCTCTATGCCGAGCAGCTGATCCGCCAGGGTGATGCCTATTACTGCTTCTGCACCAAGGAGAGACTGGATTCCCTGAAGACAGAGGGCGAAGACAAGGAATATGCCATGTATGACAAGCATTGTCTCCACCTGCCCGTCGAGGAGATCGAAAGACTCCTGGAGGCCGGCACGCCCCATGTCATCCGTCTCAATGTCCCGCATGACGGCGGCACGACCACCTTCCATGATGAGATCTACGGAGACATCACGGTCAACAATGATGAACTGGATGACATGATCCTGATCAAGTCCGACGGCTTCCCGACCTATAATTTCGCCAATGTCGTGGATGACCATCTGATGGGGATCACCCATGTGGTCCGGGGCAATGAATACCTGTCCTCCGCCCCCAAGTACAACCGGATCTACCAGGCCTTCGGCTGGGAGGTCCCGACCTATGTCCACTGTCCCCTCATCACCGATGAAAACCACGCCAAGCTCTCCAAGAGATCCGGTCATTCCTCCTTTGAGGACCTGATCGAGCAGGGCTTCCTCTGCGAAGCGGTGGTCAACTATGTGGCCCTTTTGGGCTGGAGTCCCGCCGACAACAACGAGATCAAATCCCTGGAGGAGCTCATAAGGGAGTTCGATTACACCCGCATCGGCAAGAGCCCGGCTGTCTTTGACATTCCCAAGCTCAAGTGGATGAACGGGGAATACATCAAGAAAATTGATGACGAAGCCTTTTATGAGAGAGCCCTGCCCATCCTCAAAGAGGCTGTCAAGGGTCCCTATGACCTGAAAAAGGTGGCCGGCATGGTCAAGAGCCGTATCGAGATCTTCCCGGATATTCCGGCCCTGATCGACTTTATCGACTGTGTCCAGCCCTACGACATCTCCATGTATAAGCACAAGAAGATGAAGACGGACGAGGCCCTGTCTCTTAAGGTCCTGGAGGAGGTCAGACCCTTCCTGGCTGAGTGTGAGGACTTCTCCAATGATGCCCTCTACAACAGCCTCCTGACCTTCGCTGCCGACCATGAACTCAAGAACGGCCAGGTCATGTGGCCGGTCCGCACCGCCCTTTCCGGTAAGGCCATGACTCCGGGCGGGGCCACCCAGCTTCTGGAGATCCTGGGCAGGGAAGAGAGCCTTAAGAGGATCGATGCGGCAATAGAAAAACTGAAGGCAGAGCTTTCTGCCTGACAGGAGAATTATGGATTACACGGAACAGATCACCAAACGCCGGACCTTCGCGATCATATCCCATCCCGATGCCGGTAAGACCACATTAACGGAAAAATTCCTGCTCTACGGCGGCGCCATCAATCTGGCCGGCTCCGTCAAGGGCAAGGCCACAGCCAGACATGCCGTCTCCGACTGGATGGAGATCGAAAAGCAGAGAGGTATCTCTGTCACGAGCTCGGTCCTTCAGTTCAATTACGACGGCTTCTGCATCAACATCCTGGATACCCCGGGCCATCAGGACTTTTCGGAGGATACCTACCGGACCTTGATGGCAGCCGATTCGGCCGTCATGGTCATCGACGGCGCCAAGGGCGTCGAGCCCCAGACCCGAAAGCTCTTCAAGGTCTGCGCCCGCCGCCACATCCCCATCTTCACCTTTATCAACAAGCTGGACCGGGATGCCAGGGATTCCTTTGAGCTGGTGGATGAGATCGAGGCAG
>R11__coassemble_2324_pt1 | contig 9524 bp, 7 predicted proteins | sample R11__metabat2_high_PE_015 | metagenome-assembled genome bin R11 | reverse complement strand
TCTCTCATCCGTCGGGTTGACGGCCACGGCCGTATCGCCCAGCAGGGTCTCGGGACGGGTGGTTGCGATCTCCACGAAGCGGCCTTCCTCGCCCACGACCGGATAATTGATATGCCAGAAAAAGCCGTCCTGGTCCTCATGCTCGACCTCGGCATCGGAGATGGTCGTCTGGCAGACCGGACACCAGTTGATGATCCGGGAGCCCTTGTAGATATAGCCCTTGTCATGGAGGCGGATAAAGACCTCCTGGACCGCATTGCTGCAGCCCTCGTCCATGGTGAAGCGCTCCCTCTCCCAGTCGGCAGAGGAGCCCATCTTGTGGAGCTGGTTGATGATGCGGCCGCCGTATTCCTTACGCCATTCCCAGCAATGCTCCAGGAAAGCTTCGCGGCCGATCTCGTCCTTGTCGATACCCATTTCCTTCAGATGGTTGATGACCTTGACCTCTGTGGCGATGGCCGCATGGTCTGTGCCCGGCTGCCACAGAGCCTCATAGCCCTCCATCCTTTTCCAGCGGATCAGGATGTCCTGGAGGGTATTGTCCAGCGCATGGCCCATGTGGAGCTGACCTGTGATATTTGGCGGGGGCATGACGATCGTAAACGGCTTCTTGTCCGGGTTGACCTTGGCATGGAAATAGCCTCCGTCCAGCCATTTCTGATAAAGACGATCCTCAAGTCCCTTGGGATCATAGGTTTTTGCGAGCTCTTTTCTCATTGTTGTGGGATCCTTCCTAAAACCTGACACTTATTTTTATTTTTTATTTCTTCATGTTGAGAAGCTTTTCCTTGAGTTCATTCTCCATTCTCTGGAGTTCGACCTCGGCAGCGGCTCTCTTCTCACGGCCGTCAGCCTGGATCTTGGCCACCTCATCCAGCGTGGAGATAAGGGACTCGTTGGTGTGCTTTAAGGTCTCCAGCTCGACGATGCCTCTCTCGGAAGCCTGGGCCGTCTCGATGGTGGCCTGCTTCAGCTTGTCGGCATTGGACTGGAGGAGCTTGTTGGTCATATCCGTGACCTGGGCCTCGGCCTTGGCGGCCTTGGTGGAATCCTCGATACCCAGAGCCAGGACCATCTGGTTCTTCCAAAGCGGAATGGTATTGACGATGGTGGACTGGATCTTTTCGACCATCATGGAGTCATTGCTCTGGATCATGCGGATCTGGGGCGCTGTCTGGATGGAGACCATGCGGGTCAGCTCCAGGTCATGCAGCTTCTTTTCGAAACGGTTGATCTGGTCCTCCAGATCTCTGGCTGCCTGGGCATCCTCGGCCAGTCCGCTCTCCTCTGCCTTCTTCTTGGCAGCTGTAAGCTCCACATCTCTGGCCTCCTCAATGCGTCTCTTGCCGGCCAGGATATACATGGTCAGCTCCTTATAGTAGGCCAGGTTGTTGGCATACATCTTGTCCATAAGGGCCACGTCCTTCATCAACGTGATCTGGTGCTGCTGAAGAGCCTCGGCCACCTTGTCGACATTGACGGAGGCCTTGTCATACTTGGCCTTCATTTCCTGCATCTTACTGCCCTGCTTCTTGAAGAAGCCCAGAATGCCGCCCTTTTCCTCGGCATTGGGATCGCAGTCCTTGAGCTGGACGATGACCTCGGACAGCATATTGCCGACCTCGCCCAGGTCTCTGGTCTTGACGGTGGCCAGGGCGGAATCCGAGAAATCGGCCATCTTCTTCTGGGTCTGAGCGCCGTACTGGATGATGGCATTGGTATCGGACAGGTTGATCTGCTTGGAGAAGTCGATGACCTGCTTCTTCTCAGCCTCGGTCAGCATGGAATCGTCGATGACGGGCTTCTCTTCCTTCTTCTCTTCCGTGGCCATGGTCAGGGTCGGGGCTTCCTCAGCCGCTGCCTCACCAAAGCTTAAGGTCGGAGCGGGAGCTGCCTCGGCAAAGGCGGCAGAGCCCTTGAGCTCGTCGTTAAGAGATGCGGCTTCCTGGATGATGTTATCGGTATTTTCGGTGCTCATAAGTATTCCTCCTTTTAGGAAAATCGTGAAAATGCTTTGATCTTATTGATTCAGGCGGGAGGTCCTCCCGCAAAATATTTAAAAGTGAAGGGTGATGCCTTCCGGCTCTGCCTCAGCCGCCTGGGCCGCTGCCCCTGCCTCAGCCGCCTGAGCCTGGGCCACCTGGGCATCCATCTCCTGCAGGGTCGGGCCCTTTTCCATGGAGGCCTCGACACCCTGAACATTTTCGATCTTCATCTCGTCCGCGGTCAGCCCCTGTTGCTTCATGACCGTCTTCATGACGGAGATGTCTGTGGACACATCCACGGCATCGTCCTCATAGAAGCCATCCAGGATGCGCTCAAAGGCATCATTGACGGTATCCAGCGTGCCCTCGATCTCGGCCTTGGCCGTCTTGATGTTATCGCCCTGGATGGTCTGCTGGTCCATGTCGCGATAGGCCGTGATCAGCTTATCCGTGGTCGGCAGATAATATTCCATGAGCATGTTGAGGCCGTCTGCCAGCTTGGGATTGCGGCGGACCTCCGCAAAGATGCGGGCTGTGATCTGTTCCATGCGGTCCAGCTTTTCCGAAACGACCGGATCGGGGATGGCATCATTGTTGGCCCGGATCTGGGCCACATAGGCCTCGCCCTTCTTCACGACCTCACGGGCCTTGGGCGGAAGGCCGGCATAGGAAGCCTCTTTTTCCTCCTCAGCCTTCTTGAGCTCATCGCTTCTGGCCTGCATGTCCTTGTAATGGTCAAACATCTCATTTGTGACCATAAAGGTCTTTTCGGACTTATCGAAATGCCCCTCCGGAAAGGCTCCCTCGGCCACCAGGGCCTTGAGCTCCTTGACCGTTTTGGCCTCGGACCGGTGGACCGCCTCTGCCAGCTGGCTCACATCCGCGTATTTCTTATCCTTGAGCAGCTCCTTATAAACGGCAAAGCGTTTGGACCGGGTCGAAAGGACAATTCCTCCGAAAAGCATGCCCAGGCCTCCCAGAGCCAGGATATCCAGGACGATGCCGATGCCGTGTAAAAGGCCTCCGCCGACCATATGGGCCGGGATAGAAGCCAGGCCCAGGACCGCCGCCAGAATGGCTCCGCCGGCTATCAGGACCACTGCTCCGGCATTGGAGGGTTCCTTAAAGAGAACTCTTTCGGCCGGTTTGCCCGCCGTCCTTTTCTGGTCCAGGACCCGTGAGGCTCTGGCTGCTGCCGCCCTGGCCTGGTCCGGTGTGGTCCGGCCGGCCAGCCTGTCGGAGGCCCGGCGGGAGGACTGTCCGAAGGAATAGTCCCGGTTCCGGCTCTCCTCGGCATATTGGGCCGCTCTCTCAGCTGCTGAGGTCCTGGCATAATCCAGACTTTCCCGGACCCGCTCATTCAGGGAGGCGAAATCTCCCCTGGCTATCGCATCATTGACGATATCGGAAGCCTGCTGAGCCTGATTGATCATATCTTCGATCATAAGCTGTCTCCTTTATCACAGGTAGAAAATGATGATGCCCGCAATGATCAGGATATTACCCAGGATCTTTTTCTTTGTGATGGGCTCTCTGAAGAAGAGGAAGCTCAGAAAAACGACCCAGATATTCCCGATGGATTCCATGACGGGACCGTTTTTATACTGCACGCCTCTGGAGTAGGCGTAAATGTTTATGAACATGCCCGCAAACATGATCAGATATCCCGTGATCACGTAGGGATTGACATATTCCTTTATGAAGCTGCTGTATTTTTTCTGGGCGCTCTTCTTCAGGAGGACCTGGGCGAAGGAGGCTATGGTCGCCGAGAACGCGATCAGAAAGATCCAGGGATTAGCGAACATCCGAATTCACCAGCATGATCCCCGCAAATATCACGGCCACGCCGATGATATTCTGGAGACTGATCCTTTCCCCGAAAAGTATAAGGGCCCAGAGCATGGACCAGAAGATGGCCAGGGCTCTGTTGGCATAAGCCACGGACAGAGGATATCTCTTGATGATCTGCTGCCAGAATATCGCATAGCCTCCCAGGCAGCACAGTTCAAGGAATATCCACAGGAACCACATCAGGGAAAAGGTCTGGTAATTGGCCGTCATCTTCGAGCAGATGCTGGAACCCGTATAAACGATGACAGCCAGCTGGATCACGATGATGGACAGGACCGTCAGCTTTTTCTTCGGCATGGCCGGGGCTTCATTTTCCGCCTCCGGAACAGCCGGCTTCTTATTTTCGAACATACAAAAAACACTGCTCCTTTTACATAGCTCATCATATCATAGCACAAAACTCGATTCAGGAGAAGAGTCTCCTTGAGTTATGACCGCATTTTGTGATAGACTTAAAAGAAAAATTCGGAGGTATACTCATGGCTGAATCTATGGACGATTACAAGGACCTGCTCGATGCATCCTTCCGCGTCATCAACGAAGGGGACCTGGTTCCCTGCACGGTGGTCGGCATATCCGACACGGATGTGACGGTCGATCTCAATTATAACTGCGCCGGCATCATCCGCGCTGAGGATTACAGCGCAGACCCGACCTTCTCCATCAAGCAGTCGGTCCAGATCGGTGATGCCTTTGAGGCCGAGGTCATCCGTCTGGATGACGGCCGCGGTAATCTCCTCCTTTCCAAGAAGAAGGCCGATGCCGCCCTGGCCTGGGACCGTTTCACGGAAATGCTGGAAAATAAGACCGTGTGCGAGATGAAGGTCACCGAGGCTGTCAAGGCCGGTGTGGTCGGCTACATCGACGGCAGCCGGGTCTTCGTTCCCTCCTCCAAGATCGCTCTCGACTATGTGGAGGATCCCTCCGCTTATGTCGGTCAGACCCTCCGGGTCCGCTTCATCACCGTTGATGAGAACGACGACCGTCTGGTGGCCTCTGCCAGAGATGTTCTCCGCGAGGAACGCGATGCTGAAAAGTCCCGCCTGGTCTCCAATCTCCAGGTTGGTCTTGTGACGGAAGGCACGGTCGAATCTCTCCAGCCCTACGGCGCTTTCGTCAGCCTGGGCAATGGCCTGGACGGCCTGGTCCACATCTCCCAGATCACCTCTTCCAAGCGGCTCAAGCATGCCAAGGAAGCCCTCTCCGTGGGCGATAAGGTCAAGGTCAAGGTCACAGCCGTCAAGGACGGCAAGATCTCCCTCTCCATGAAAGCCCTGGAAGAAGAGGCTGCCGAGAAGATTACGGAAGAGGCTGTGGAGCTTCCCAAGTCTGAGAGCTTAAGCACCTCTCTGGGCTCTCTGCTGGCCGGCTTCAAGTTCGACTGATCCGAAAAAAAGAATACCAAACGAAAGACATCTGCTGCGGCAGGTGTCTTTTTTATGCCTTCCACGGAAATAACCCGGGACGATCCGGCCTTCTGCTCCTTTTGGTCCCTTTGCTGACAGCCCCGCCGCCTGCCGCCTGCGAAAGCGGTGTCCTGCACGGAGCCTTTTATGACCAATTCGTTTTGCCCTCAGGGGCAAGCTCGATTCGCCTGTTTTCCTGATGAAAACAGGCTCAGAGCTCGCACTCGCGTCCGAACCCGACATTCGGACGCTCGACCCCGTCGGGCAAAGCCGCGTTGGTCAAAAGGCTGACCGTTCGGACAAAAGCTTTCTCAGTCGACAGAAGCGTTCCGTCAGCTGAAGGTTCTACTGAGAAAACGGAAGAAAGTTCGGAGTCATCCGACAAGTTCGCGATAAAAAATACGTTTAAGCAAACAGCCCGCCGTCACATGACAGCGGGCTGTTATTTTCTTTATACCTGATCAGAGCTTTGCCATCTCCTTGCGGCCGTGGCAGTTCTTGTACTTCTGACCGCTGCCACAGGGGCAGGGATCATTGGGATAGATCTTCTTGTCCTTCTTGACGACCTTAGGCGCGGAAGCCTCATCACGGTTGGTGCCGGTCACCTGGACCTGCTCCTCCCTCTCCTGCTTCTGCTCGACACGGACATGATACATCATCCTGACAGAGGCATCCTGGATGGATTCATTCATCTCATCGAACATCTCAAAGCCGGCGATCCGATACTCGACCTTGGGATCTCTCTGGCCGTAGCCCACCAGGCCGATGGACTGGCGGAGCTGTTCCATATCATCCAGGTGATTCATCCATTTCTGGTCGATCACGCGGAGAAGGACGATCCTCTCAAGCTCACGCATCTGGTCCGGATCCGGGAACTCAGCCTCCTTGGCATCATAGAGCTCATCGGCTTCCTTCCTGAGCTTTTCCTTGAGGGCATCCCGGTCGATACCGTTCAGCTCCTCCTGGGTCAGGGGCTCAATGGGGATGATGGGGGTGAATTCGCGGTTGAAGCTGGCGGCCTCAAACTCCGGTCCCTCGTCCTCCGTATTGGCCACGCGGTCCACGAAGCGGTCGACCACCTGGTCCTTCATGCCCAGAATGGCTTCCTTCATGTTTTCGCCATCCAGGACGCGGCGTCTTTCCTTGTAAATGATCTCACGCATGTCATTGTTGACACGGTCATATTCCAGAAGATTCTTACGAATACCGAAGTTGTTGGACTCGATCTTCTCCTGAGCCTTCTCGATAGCTCCGGAGAGCATCTTGTGCTCGATCTGCTCGCCGTCCGGAACGCCCAGGGTCTCAAAGATCTTCATCATACGGTCAGAGCCGAAAAGTCTCATCAGATCATCTTCCAGGGAAATGTAGAAGCGGCTCTCGCCCGGATCGCCCTGTCGGCCGGAACGGCCGCGCAGCTGATTGTCGATACGGCGGGATTCATGACGTTCTGTGCCGATGATGCGGAGACCGCCGGCCTCTTTGGCGGCATCATCCAGCTTGATATCGGTACCACGACCGGCCATGTTGGTGGCGATGGTGACCGCGCCGGCCTCACCGGCATGTGCCACGATCTCGGCTTCCATTTCATGGAACTTGGCATTGAGGACGGTGTGCTTGATGCCCTCTCTCTTCAAAAGCTTGGAGACATGCTCGGATACGTCGATGGTGACGGTACCGACCAGGACCGGCTGGCCCTTGGCATGGGACTCCTTGACGGCCTCGACCACAGCCTGGTATTTTTCCCGCTTGGTCTTGAAGACGGCATCATTCAGGTCCTTTCTCTGGCCCGGCTTATTGGTGGGGATGCAGATGACGTCCATGCCGTAAATGTCGCGGAATTCCTGCTCCTCAGTGAGGGCGGTACCGGTCATGCCGGCCTTCTTGTCGAACTTGTTGAAGAAGTTCTGGAAGGTGACGGTGGCCAGGGTCTTGCTCTCCTGCTTGACCTTGACGTGCTCCTTGGCCTCGATGGCCTGGTGGAGACCGTCGGAATAACGGCGGCCCGGCATGATACGGCCGGTGAAGGAGTCGACGATCAGGACCTCATCGTCCTTAACCACGTAATCCTGGTCCTTGAACATGAGGTAGTTGGCGCGGAGGGCCAGGTCCACATTGTGCTGGATCTCCAGATGCTCGGCATCGGACATATTTTCGATATGGAAGAACTGCTCGACCTTCTTGATGCCATCCTCGGTCAGAGTGACGATCTTATCCTTTTCATTGACGATGAAATCTCCGGTCTCGGTGATCTCCTCACCCATGATGGCGGCCATCTTGGTCATCTCGCCGGAGGCTTCGCCCCGGACCAGCTGCTTAGCCAGGATATCGCAGACATCATAGATCTTGGTGGACTTGCCGGACTGGCCGGAAATGATCAGAGGCGTTCTGGCCTCATCGATCAGGACCGAGTCGACCTCATCGATCAGGGCGTAATGCAGGCCTCTCTGGACCAGCTTTTCCTTGTAAATGACCATGTTGTCACGCAGGTAATCGAAGCCCAGCTCGTTGTTGGTGATATAGGTGATATCACAGTCATAGGCCTCACGTCTCTCATCCGGTGACATGGGCTGGAGGACGCAGCCGACCTTGAGGCCCAGGAATTCATGGACCCGTCCCATCCACTCGGCATCACGCTGGGCCAGGTAATCATTGACCGTGACCACATGCACGCCCTTGCCCTCGAGGGCATTGAGGTAGGAGGGAAGGGTGGCCACAAGGGTCTTGCCTTCACCTGTTTTCATTTCCGCGATACGGCCCTGATGGAGGATGATGCCGCCGATCAGCTGGACCCGGAAGGGTTCCATGCCCAGCACACGCTTGGCTGCCTCTCTGACGGTCGCAAAGGCATCGACCAGGATGTCGTCCAGGGTCTCACCCTTGGCCAGACGATCCTTCATCCAGTCGGTCCTGGCGCGAAGCTCTTCATCGCTCAAGGCCTGCATCTCGGGACGCAGGGCCTCGATCTTGTCAACGGTCCCACGGATACGCTTAAGCTCACGTTCGCTGTGAGTTCCGAAAATTTTTTCTCCAAATCCCATAATTCTGATCTCCTTCGTGTCCTTTAGACAACATTCCGTTGTATTCTACCACGGACGGCCCATCCTTCGCAAGGGCAAAGCCCGGGGTCCGCCGCTTTGGCCTTCACTTTTTCTATCATAGGCCCGGAAGCGTTGGGGATGTGTTGGTAAATGTTAACTTCCAGTGATTTTTCTACCTAAAATAATTCTCGCCCCGGTTCAGCAGAATCGGGGCGATTTCTTCGTCATTTTTACCAATGGATTTTCAGGCGTCTTCAGCCAGAAACTTCATGATCTCATCATAGCTTTTTTTGCTTTTTACAACCGCAGCCATTATCTCATCACGCTTGAGAGCATCACGCTTATCAAGCAGTTTTTTAAGCTCTGCTGTCGCAGAATCATAGGCTTCCTTTGTACGTATCACTGACTGCTGTGCCTTCTCTATCTTTGCCTCCAGGGCCTCCATGCTGATCTGTCTTGCCATTTTTCTTTTCTCCTATCGTTTCAATTCTTCGCTTATGTTTGCCGCTTTATATTTGACGTGTTCCGCACTGATACCGAATGCCTCAAGAATGGTTTTCTGTTTTGCCGTAACTGCATGATCGAGCCGGTAAACATCATCAAGCTGCCGCACCATTTCTATTTTTTCCAGTTCCCGGATCGCTGCCGGAACGGTCATGTAATTCGGCTTCTGATCCATCTTTTTCAAGGCATCTTTCAAATGCGTGTACATACCGCATCTTATGATCAAAGCGATAAACTCTATGAAAATCTTAGACGCTGCGGATTCATCAGAATAAACCCGCAGGCTCTTATTGCCCAGATAAGATTTGTCTCCGCGGAACAGTTTCTCGGATGCATCCCTGCTCTTATAGAGATTTATTGCATCCTTTGCGCTCATCTTTTCCGATGTCACAATGCAGAAGTATCCGCAAAGTTTCAGTTCATCACTTACAACTCTTGTATTGTCCTCAGGGAACAGGAAGGTTTCACCATCTGTAGCGTAATGAAGATAAAAATACTTTTCATACGATGGGCCGAACGCGCGCTTTTCATTTGTGTGATTAAGCAGGAAACGTTTCATCTCTGTAAGCTGCGATTCGAGTTCTCGTTTCTGGGTGCTTGCCCTGGCACTGTTGTAGTATAGGTGAAAGTATCGTTCTTTCCTGTCTGTGGCATAAAGTTTGCGCTTTATCGTCTTGCCATAGATACCGTACTCACTGATGCTGCAGGCCCATTCTTCTTCAAAAGACCCTTTATGCTCT
>R11__coassemble_2285_pt1 | contig 9633 bp, 9 predicted proteins | sample R11__metabat2_high_PE_015 | metagenome-assembled genome bin R11 | reverse complement strand
TGTGGTCCGCATCCGTCACGCGGGCATTCCAGGCGGCGATCAGGGCCTCGTCCATCTCCTCCGCATTCCGGAAGGGCCGGCAATCTGACTTCAGACAATGGTCGTGGCCAAAATGCAGGTCACTGGTATAAAAATTCATAAGCTTTCCTTTCGATCGGGCAGCTTCGCCGCCTCACAGTCATTATACTCTGAAAAATATTCTCTGACCATGGGGCAGGAAAAGGTGGGGCAAGGTTTGTAAAGTATAAATACAATTTACAAAACAGGACTCCCCACCTATAATAAAAAGGTAAAAACGCAGAAAAAGCATCCAGGAAAGGAGAACTGAAACATGCTTGGTGTGAAAACGATCACGATCACAACAAAAGCCGATCTGGACCTTGAGGGTCTTTACGAGAAGATCAAGGACCTACCCTTCGAGGCCGGCACCCCGGAATATGTCAAGCACGGCATGGCCTATGTCATTGCCTTCCCGCCCGAAGACAGAGAAAACCAGGTCTGGATCCTGAAGACAAAAAAGGGCTTCTCCGTTCAGAGAAGCGTCATTGTTGCCGGGCTCAAAAATACTGTCAAGAACACCGTCAAGTCTGATCTGCTCAACAAGGTCTCAGGCGGCGTGACCGGTATGGTCTCCAACTTCGGAACGCCCAAGAAGGCCTGCCTGGCTCACTGTGACGATGTGGCCGAAAAGATCAATGCCCTCGGCCTGTAAAAAGCCGTCGACTGACCCCCAAAAGGAAAGAGAGAATTCACGTGACAAACGAAGAGAACATTCAGGAAATGACCACCGGAGTCTCTGCTGCGGAAGCCGCTGAGGCCGTCAAGGCCGAAATTCCGGAGACAGACAACGCATCCACCCTTCCGGCAGAGGCCGAAGGGACAGATAAGCCTAAAAAGGCCAGGAAATTTAAGAAGCTCAACGAGGCCGGACTTGAGATCGTGATCGCGATCTTCCTGTCCATCACCGCCCTCCTCACAGCCTGGAGCACCTGGGTCGGCGGCCTGCACGGCAGCAACCAGGCCTCCAACTATGCCGAGAGCAACAACCTTCAGACCGAAGGCAACGGCATGTGGAACGAGGCCACCCAGTCAATGATCCAGGACATGCTGCTCTGGAATGACATCAGCTCCCTCCAGGTCGTCTACCTCTATTATGATGAGGATAATGAGGAAAAGGAGCTGGCCGCCTATCAGCTCTATTTCCTTTGCGAAGAAAATCTGTCCCAATCCATGGCGGATGCCATCGGCTGGGATTTCAACGCTGTGACCACCTATGCCGATCCGACGGATTATATTCCCGTCTGGCTGGAAAATGAGAACGCCATGACCACGCCCTTTGCCGACACGGACTACATCAACTCCTATTACGCCGAGGCTCAGGCCACTCTTGACCAGGCCGAGGACCTCCTGGTCAAGGGAAATGACGACAATGCCAATGCCGATAAATACGGCCTGGCGACCGTCTTCTTCTCAGTCGTCCTCTTCCTTCTCGGTATTGCCGGCACCTTCAAGAACCTGCCCAACCGGAAGGTCGTTGTGGCCATCGGTATCATCGTCATGGTCATCGGTATCATTTATATGGTCTGGGTACCGCTTCCGAGAGGCTTTGCCTTCACGAACTATTTCACAAAATAAAGACAGAAGGACCTAAAACATAAGAAGGACCTCGGTTTGAGACCGAGATCCTTCTTTTTCGTTTTTATGATAAGGCTTTCGTTTTTCAGGCCTCTTCCTCTTCCTGACCGTAGCCCGGATGGTTGGATGCCCAGAGCTTTCTGGCGACCGGAGCCCATTCCTCGGCATAGTGATCGCACTTGCCGCAGAGGCTCTCGACCTCTTCCGGAGCTTCCATGTCGGTGCTGTGAGCGCCGGAAGCCTTGACCAGTTCGCGAAGCTTGGTCGGATTCTCCAGCATGGGGCAGGGCTGCAGGTGGTTGGTGTTGAAGGGCTGGCCGGCCTGGTAAGCCTTGAAGAGGGGCTGGCTCAGGCACTCGAGCAGGCTCTTCTCGTGGATATTGGCGTTGGAGTAATGGATGAAGACGCAGGGCTCCATATCGCCGTTGGGGTTGATGTGGCAGTAGTTCTTGCCGCCGGCGATGCAGCCCTGGACGAACTCACCGTCATTCTGGAAGTCGATGGTGAAGATCTCCTTGCCGCCCTCGTAGCCGCGGATCTCACGGATACGATGATACATATATTCTCTCTGCTCCGGTGTGGGAAGCAGATCAAGAGCGGCATCCTTGCCGACCGGCATATAGTGGAAATACCAGGCGAAGGCCACGCCCTTGCTGATCATGAAATCCAGGAACTCGTCAGAGGTGACAGCATCGATGTTGGCTCTGGTGTAGCAGATGGACACGCCGTAGACCAGACCGTTCTGGTGAAGGAGATCCATGGTATTCATGACCTTCTGGAAAACACCGTTGCCGCGGCGGGCATCGGTGGCCTCATCGAAGCCTTCGATACTCATGGAGAGGACGATGTTCTTGGTCTTCTTCATGCCGTCGCAGAATTCCTGGTCGACCAGGGTGCCGTTGGTGTAGATCATGAAGCCGCAGTCATAATGTTTTTCGGCCAGCTTCAGGATGTCTTTTCTTCTGACCATGGGCTCGCCGCCGGTCATGACATAGCCGTGGATACCCAGGGCCTTGCCCTCGGTCACGATCTTGTCCATGTCCTCGAAGGACAGGTTCATCTGATGACCGTACTCGGCAGCCCAGCAGCCTGTGCAGCGAAGGTTGCAGGCAGAGGTCGGGTCGAAGAGGATGACCCAGGGAATGGAGACGCCGTATTTCTCGGCGCTCTTCTTGGTCTCCTTGTAACCGGTGAAGCCGGCCTCAAGACCGAAGGCCATGAAAAGGCCCTTGAGGTAATCGCGGTCCACATAGTCCAGAAGACGGTTGAAGAAGGTGGCCCACTTGCCGCCCTCGGAGAAGGTGGCTCTCAGTCTGTCGTAGCCGGCCTTTTCCCAGGTATCGCCGTTGAATTTTTCAACAACGTTGATGACGTTCTGATAGGCTTTGTATCTGTCCTTGTTGAGGCTCTTGCCGACTGCGGACAGGGCCACATCGAATGCGGCGCGTTCTGCCTTGTGAATGATTGCATTTGCCATTTTTCTATTCCTCCCACATAATTCTGTGCTGTTTTGATCGGATATCAGATGAGGCCGTTGGTGCCGTCGGCATGCTCAAAGGCAGCCAGCTCCGGATGCTCTCTCTTTTCCTGTGTATAGTTCTCGTAAGTGGCCGGCTTGTGAGTCTGGCTGTCCCAGACCTCCTTGGCCACCGGAGCCCATTCCTCGGCGTAGGCATCGCACTTGGAGCAGAGGTGCTCGACCTCCTCCGGAGACTCCTGATTGGTCTGGTGGGCGCCGGTCTTCTGGACCATTTCCCGAAGAAGCTTGGGATTCTCCAGCATGGGGCAGGGACGCAGGTGATTGCGGTTGAAGGGCTGGCCCTGGTGATAAGCCTTGAAGAGCGGGCTCTGCAGCATTTCCAAGATGGACTTTTCGTGGATGTTGCTGTCCGAGAAGTGGATGAAGACGCAGGGCTCGGCATCACCGTTGGAGTTGATGTGGAAATAGTTGCGTCCGCCGGCGATGCAGCCGCCGACATACTCACCGTCATTCTGGAAGTCCATGGGATAGAACTCGATGTCGCACTCGGGTGAGCGGACATAACGGATACGCTCGATCATGGCCTTTCTCTGCTCGACTGTGGGCATCAGCTCGGGAGCGGCGTTATTGCCGACCGGCATATAGTGGAAATAGAAGCCGAAGCGGGCGCCCTTGGAAGCGATGAAGCGCAGGAATTCATCGGAGGTGACGGCCTCGATATTGCTTCTGGTGTAGCAGATGGAGGTACCGTAGACGATGCCGTGCTTCTTGAGCAGGTCCATAGCGTTCATGACGGCATCGTAATGGCCGTCGCCGCGGCGGGCATCATTGGTCTCCGGTGTGCCCTCAATGGAAAGCATGAAGGTCAGGTTGCCCAGCTCTTCCACCTTCTGGCAGAGCTCCTCGTCGATCAGAGTGGAGTTGGTGTAGGCGGCAAAGAAGCAGTCATTGTGCTTCTCGCAGAGGCGAAGGATATCCTTCTTGCGAACCATGGGCTCACCGCCTGTCATCATATAGAGATAAGCGCCCAGCTCCTTGCCCTCTGTCACGATCTTGTCCATGTCCTCAAAGGACAGGTTGCTCTTGTGACCGTAGGTACCGGACCAGCAGCCGACGCAGTGCATGTTGCAGGCCGAGGTCGGATCGAAAAGGATCAGCCAGGGGAAGTTGCAGTCATGCAGCTCACGGTTTCTTCTGATGATCTTGGTGCCTCTGAAGAAGGCCTCATAGCCCAGGTTGAGCAGCATGGTCTTGGCGAATTTGGGATTGGACTCGTCAATGACCTTGTTGATGTATTTGACCCAGCGGTTGTTGGGATCCTGCACAGCAGCGCGGACCTTGTCCAGCTTCTCAGCGGTCGCGCCCTTGCCGAAGAACTTGCCGGCGTAGTCGATCAGCTTGAGATAGGTCTTAGTGCGGTCCTCACTGTTGCTTAAGTTGTCGTAGAAATGGTTGATGAGCAGACTGAAGGTCTTGCGTTCTGCGGCATGACCGATGCTGCTGTCTGAAAATGCCATAACATTCCTCCTCAATAAAAGATAGATTCTCTCACACTGTCCCATATTATAGGACGGGGATTTTTCAAAGTCATGCTACAAAGAACGGTTTTTGTTGCCCGCAGGATGTGATAAACTGATATTCATGAAGAAAGAATCCAATTATGACATCACAAAACGCGACGCCCTCCGCCGTTTCCTGACCTATGACACCGGAAAATGCGCGGACCGCCTGTCCCTCGCCTATGACGAAAATGCCATCTATGTGCCCTTCGTCACGGATCTCTATGCCCTGAGTCGGAGGGAGGAAAGCATGGTCCTGGTCCGGCGGGACGGCATGGCCTGTCCGGCCGACACCCCCATCGAGGCCGGTTTCAATGAGATCCTGACCGTCTGCGACCTTCTCTGCCACACGGAAGAGCCCCCGGTCCTGTCGGGAGATTTTGTTTCACTTGAGAGCCTCAACCGCATCATGGGCGGGACCAGTCAAAGCTCTCTGGGCGGCGGCTTCTGGCACAGGATCTCCTCTGCCTTTGACGGTCATCTGGAGGAGGTCAAAAGGGTCTGCGCAGACCTCGGCGCCACCTTTACCGGCAAGGGGGATATCTCCTGCCTCCTCCCCATCACCGGTCCTGTGTCCATGCTCCTTCGCTATTATGAGGCCGATGACGAATTTCCCGCCAGCCTGACCCTCATGTTCGATAAAAACATCTGCACCTATCTCTATTTCGAGACGCTCTGGTACGCAGCCTCGGCCGTCCTCGACCGCATCCTGGAAAGGCTGGCCTGAGACCTTGTCGGACTATCGTTTTTTTCTTATCTGTGCTATGATGTCGGGAGACATTTCTGAAAGACTTTAAGAAGGAGGTCTATTCTTATGAAAAATATCACTGCCGATCTTTACTATGTGGGCTGCGACGACCACGAGGTCGATCTTTTTGAGGGCCAGTATGAAGTCCCTCTGGGCATGGCCTACAATTCCTATGTCATCCGCGATGACAAATGCGCTGTCATGGATACCATCGACGGCCGCTTTATCGAGCCCTGGCTGGCCAATATCGAGGAAGCCATGGAGGGCAAGGCTCCGGATTACCTGGTCGTCCATCATATGGAGCCCGACCATTCCGCCGGCATCTCCGCCTTCGCCGAGGAATATCCGGAGGCCAAGATCATTTCCAGCGCCAAGGCCTTCGTTATGATGAAGCAGTTTACGGGAAATGATTACGCTGACCGCCAGATCGTGGTCAAGGAGGGCTCCGTCATTGAGCTGGGCAAGCATTCCCTGGCCTTCGTGACCGCTCCCATGGTCCACTGGCCGGAGGTCATCATGAGCTATGATCCGACCGATAAGGTCCTCTTCTCCGCCGACGGCTTCGGCAAATTCGGAGCCAATGACGTGGTGGATCCTGAGGGCTGGACCTGCGAAGCCCGCCGCTATTATTTCGGCATCGTGGGCAAATACGGTCCCCAGGTCCAGGCGGTTCTCAAAAAGGCCGCTGCCCTTGACATCGAAAAGATCTGCCCCCTGCACGGACCGGTCCTCCTGGACGATCTGGGCTTCTACATCGACAAATACAACACCTGGTCCTCCTACCGTCCCGAGGATGAAGGTGTGACCATCGCCTATACCTCCGTCTACGGCCACACCAAGGCTGCCGTCATCAAGCTGGCTGAGCTTCTGGCCGACAAGGGTGTCAAGGTCTCCATCCACGACCTGGCCCGCATGGACATGCCCGAGGCCATGGAGGATGCCTTCCGCTATGACCGCCTGGTCCTGGCCACCACGACCTACAACAATGACATCTTCCCCTTCATGAGGACCTACATCGAAGGTCTGACCGAGAGAAATTACCAGAGCCGGACCATTGCCCTTATCGAAAACGGCAGCTGGGCACCGACCGCTGCCAAGGTCATGACCAAGCTCCTCGATGGCTCCAAGGACATCACCTTCACCCAGACCCAGGTCACCATCAAGTCCGCCCTGGACGAGACCAGCCTCTCCCAGATCGAGGCCCTGGCCGAAGAGCTGGCCTGAGAATGATCGATCCTGAACCTGATCGAAAAATATCCCCCGCCCGGTACCGGACGGGGGATATTTTATGTGCTGCAAAGCGAAACAAATCCCCTTTGGATAATACCTGCTGGCTAAAATGCATCACGGTCTCCAGAAAGCTAAACCTCAATCTCTTTTAGAATACTCCATAGAAATAAAATCTCTATACATCAACTGCAATAGTCTAACATTTCTGTATACATTTTTATAATAATCAGTTGCTTGCTCCGAATTTGCCTCAATATATGGGAGCTTCAATTCTGAACTCCTTTTTTCATATTCACACCAGTGACGGCTTGCAAATTCCTCAAAGCAGTTACGCTCTTCTTCCTTTGAAAACATGATAATACTATCAATGAATTTGTCATGTGCATACCGTTCTTCTAAATTTTCGCTATTATAATAGAATTTATGAATTATTTCATCGCAACTGTCTTTAACCAAGTATTTATAAATCACAGCTTCTTCCTCTTCGCAGAAAGGATAAACCACACCCCAATTCGGGCATGGTGTGAAGTATCTCCCACCGTCGAGAAGAATGCCCTGGGTATGATACAAAATTGTCTGGTGATATTTCAGCCATATATCCGTCCAGTGAGGAGTTGTATCTCGTTGTAAAAAAAGATAATACTCATACCCATCCCTGCCATCCACTGATTCAAAAGTATGTTCGATCGTGTATTCCGGAGCAAATTTATAATAACGAATATCACTCTCCATAGAATAACTTCTTTCCCACTCTACCGGATCACTTAAATACTCAAGTATTTTCTGCAGAGGCATTACCTCTTCCGAAGTAGCTCGATTCCCCTCTTCGACAGTGTCAGAATTCACAGAGTCAATTCTTTTCGTTTCTGCTGCTATTTCAGCTTTGTAATCAGCATCATTGTCACCATTACCGTCTATATGCTTGTTTGGAATCATCAAGCTAAAACGTACAGCTGTTGCTATTAATCTTGAAGAATCACCTGTCGCATTGCAATGAGTGACCTCTTCCTTTATTACGGTTGGCACATCCGGATACTGGCATATGGCATCAAACAGTGACTGACAGATCGTTTCTATTTTTTCAGGTATTATTAGAGGAATCAACGTTCTTTGTATATGTTTTTTTAATTCTTCAACAGAAGTTACATCTTTATCCAGTACTCCTTTTATTTTTCGAGGCACATTGGCTTTATTGTTCATTATTTTACTTGCTGTTTTTTTATCAATATAAAGCAAATCACCAACCTGGTTCTCAAGAGATAATGATTTTACGATTTCTTCAATCAATAAATTGATTAGGTCCTCGTCACTGATGTATCCAAGCATAGATTTTTTCAATACATTTATAATTAACGAAAATGAAAACACTTTAAGACATCCTCCTGTTACGACAGTTCAACTGCGACTATAGACCAACTCAAGGCCAACTTAAGGCCAACTTATTTTTCTGTGTCTTGCCATAGAATGAAACCGACAACAAACGAGCTCGTATAAAAAAATACCTGTTGTCATTTACATTTTAACACTGATCAGAATTGTATTCTATTTCATGTTCTTCAATTATGGAAAGATTACATGAATGATTGCACCACTGAAAGGAGGTTAGTATAATATGAATAATCTTCAAACGGCATTGCAAAGTCGAAGCAAACCATCTCGACAAGCTAATGTTCGTTCCGGATGCAAAGACATCTGGAATGCCTTTATGGTAAAAGGAGCCAAGTTTGGCAAGTACGATATCCCGTTTTGTCCGACTACTGCAACCCATATTCCCAAGCAACAGTTCACTTGGGAAGAGGCGAAGCACATTCATAAAAAACATGTTGCTCGCAAAGAATATGATTATTGCGAGGATGCTTTCGTCAACTGGAATCTAGATGACTATAAATTTGATGGTGTGCGCGGCATCTGGCATGATTACAAATTTGTTCTCAAGGTTCTTCATCATTTCTCAGGTGCTATCACGCCCGACTTCAGTACCAACCAAGACTTTCCGGAAGCCCTCAAGATATATGCAACCTATCGTATGCGTGCATACGGATATTGGCTCGGCCAAGAAGGAATTCCAGTCATTAACAATGTCCGATGGGGAACGGAAGAAACCTTCGATTACTGTTTCGAGGGAATTCCCGAGAATAGCATTGTAGCTATCGGTACTGTCGGCGGCGGTCCTCGAAAGCTAATCGATCGAGCTCGTTTTGAAATCGGTCTTTTCAAAATGATCGACGAACTTAAGCCTCATACCATTCTGGTATATGGTTCAGCTAACGGTAACTGTTTCAATTTACTTAGATTGCAGGGAATCCATGTTGTTTCCTATCCAAGCAAGACAGCAAAAGCTTTCCAAAGGAGGAACCGGCATGAGTAAAGGAAACAGCGAGCTTTTTCAAGGCACGTCCGGTAGTATTGCCTGTCAGTTTCCCAAGCAGGATACCAAACACGTAAATGGTACCGACTTCAATAATGCCGGTTCAAAGTCAGTTGGAAAAGTTAATACCATTACAACAACCAATGATCTGCACACCATCCCGGCCCATAGTACTCCATATTCCGTTTCCAAAAATTATAAGGACGGAAAATTAGAATCGGAACGATATTATGATCAAAATGGTGATGCTTATTTGGATATCGATTACACTAATCATGGAAACAGTAAAACTCACCCACATGTTCCTCATGAGCACAGCATCCATTTCGATCAAAATGGAAATCTGTATAGAGATGACGAACCCGAAGGAGGACTTAAGAAATGACAATAGATAAATTAATGGATTATATCAATCACGGCAGAGAAAATGAGTTTCGTTATAATGGCAAAATGTACTCTATCACTTATGGCACAATTGACGGCAAACATGTCATCTCTTTCTGCGAGTTTTACCAAGAAACAACTGAAGTAGAAAATCCTGAGGAAATAGTTACTGTAAGCAGGAATGGCAGCACTGTTGCAGAGATGCTTTCGTCTCTTCGTGAAGAAGACA
>R11__coassemble_2221_pt1 | contig 9843 bp, 7 predicted proteins | sample R11__metabat2_high_PE_015 | metagenome-assembled genome bin R11 | reverse complement strand
TCCAGTGAAGCCACGGAATATGTCCGCGGCATCCCTGTTGTCAAGACCTTCGGACAGACCGTCCATTCCTTTGCACGATTTAAGAAGGCACTGGATGATTACAGCAGCTGGACCATTTCCTATACAAAGGAATTGACCCCTTACATGATAGGCTTCATGACGGGAATCAATGCCACCTTTGTGGCGCTTATCTTTGCCGCCTATATTTTCGGCAGCGGCGGGGTGACAGCGGAGCTTATCCTGTCCATGATGTATTACATCATTATCACGCCGCTTCTGTCTGTGACACTTTCCAAGCTGGCTTATTCCGGAGAGGCGGAGATGACTCTGGAGGATTCCATCCGTCGTGTTCAGGGGATATTGGATATCGCGCCGCTTCCGGAGACCGAACAGGCGTCCGAGCCGGCGGACCATACCATCGCCTTTGAAAATGTTCACTATCGATACACAGGGGCAGAAAAAGATGCTGTTAACGGACTTGACATGACGATCAAAGCGGGGCAGCATGTGGCTCTTGTCGGCCCCAGCGCCGGCGGAAAAACAACGACAGCAGAATTAATCGCCCGCTTCTTTGACGTGACAGACGGCAGGATCACGATCGGCGGCAAAGATATCCGGGATATTCCTCAGGAGAGCCTGATGAAACTGGTCTCCTTTGTCTTTCAGGACAGCCGTCTTTTGAAGGGCAGCCTCCTGGAAAATGTGCGACTCGGTCAACCCGGCGCTTCTGAGGCAGAGGTCACGGAAGCGCTGAAGAAGGCGCAGTGTACCGATATTCTTGAGAAATTACCGCAGGGTATTCACACCGTGATCGGAACAAAAGGGACCTACCTTTCCGGAGGGGAACAGCAGCGGATATCTATCGCAAGAGCGATCCTTAAGAATGCCCCGATCCTGATACTGGACGAAGCCACGGCTTTTGCAGATCCCGACAATGAGGTACTGGTTCAGAAGGCCTTTGACGAGCTTTCCGACGGGAAAACACTGATCATGATCGCACACCGACTGTCGACCGTGACGGAAGCTGACCGGATCTTTGTTTTAAAGGATGGGATCTGTGAAGAAGAGGGAAGTCACGAGGAATTGCTTGCGGCAAACGGCATTTACAGAAAAATGTTTGAGGAATACAGCCGCTCTGTCAACTGGAGCGTTTCCTCTTCCGGAAAGGAGAGTGCCTGAAATGATAGAAAGATTACAACATACCTACGCCCTGTCCCGTAAGGGCGCAGTGGATCTGATCAAGTCCTGTCTGGCTGTGTTTTTGTCAGATCTTATCCTGATGCTGCCGGCAGGAGCTCTTTATCTGTTGATCAGTGATCTGCTGAATAATACTCTGACCGGTGATCATATCCTGCTCTATGTCCTGGCCTCGGTCGCGGTACTGGCTCTGATCGCGGTGACTCAGTATATTCAGTATAATGCCTGCTTCCTCTCGACTTATCTGGAGAGCGGTATCAGAAGGACGACGATCGCGGAGCGGCTGAGAAAGCTCCCCTTATCCTTCTTTGGGAAAAAGGACCTGAGCGACCTTTCCGCCATTATTATGATCGATTCTGCCGGAATCGAAACAGCCTGCAGCCACTGGGTTCCGGAATTGTTTGGCGCCTTAGGGGCCACAGCTCTCGTTGGGATCAGCATGTTCTTTATGTTTGACTGGCGGATGGCGCTGGCAAGCTTCTGGGTGATCCCGGCTGCTTTCCTGATCGTGATCACATCCTCCGGTCTTCAGAAAAGGGTGAGACGAAAAACGGTTGCAGTCACTATGGAGATGACCGGTCAGGTACAGGAGTGTCTGGAATCCGTGCGGGATCTCCGCGCCAATCAAGCGCAGGAAAGCTATCTGGAAAAGCTGGAGAATACCTTCCGGAAGGCTGAAAAACAGGCTCTTTCGTCTGAGATCCTGATGGCAGTCTTTGTTTCTTCGGCACAAATGCTCCTTAAGGTCGGCATTGCCACCACGGCTCTGGTAGGAGGCGTATTGCTGACCAAGGGTGAGATCAGTCTGCTCACCTTTTTCCTTTTTCTGATGCTTGTGTCAAGAATATACGATCCGGTCTCGATCGCGCTTCAGAATTTTGCTGCCATCATAGGGACAAGCGTACAGTGCGAGCGTCTGGACGAGGTCTTATCACACCCGCTTCAGACCGGCGAGGAGGTCCTTACGAACTCGGGCTGCGATATCGTTTTTGATCATGTGAAATTTTCGTATTCAGATGATACTCAGGTTTTGAAGGACGTCAGCTTTACGGCTCAGCAGGGCCGAGTCACCGCCCTGATCGGTCCGAGCGGCGGTGGTAAGACGACCGTATCCAGATTGGCCTCCCGGTTTTGGGATATTGATGGCGGCCGGATCACCGTCGGCGGAATGGATATCAGCCGGGTCGATCCCGAAAAGCTGCTTTCCCTTTATTCTATCGTTTTTCAGGATGTCACATTGTTTAACAATACGATCATGGAAAATATCCGTATCGGCAGGAAGGATGCCACGGATGAAGAAGTATTTGAGGCAGCCAGACTGGCAAACTGCGAGGAGTTTGTCACTAAGCTTCCGGAGGGCTATGACACTATGATCGGCGAGAACGGAAGCGAGCTTTCCGGAGGAGAGCGTCAGCGCATTTCCATTGCCCGGGCCTTCCTGAAGAATGCCCCGATCATTTTACTGGATGAAGCCACAGCTTCACTGGACGTGGAGAACGAGACAAAGATCCAACAGGCCCTCTCTGCGCTCATCAGGGATAAGACGGTATTGATCATAGCCCATCGTATGCGTACGATCAACAGTGCGGATCATATCGTTGTCTTAAAGGATGGAATGGCAGCGGAACAGGGCTCTCCGGAAGAACTGATGGGTCGAGACAGCCTTTATAAACATATGATGACCCTGCAGATGCAGTCCGCAAAGTGGAAAATGGGATAGGAACAAGGGAAATCATCTTCCTGTTTTTACTGAATTGGAATTTAAAAGAGAAATGGAGAGGGGGCGATTTTTCTGATATCATAGCAATATGAAAATATTAAAAAAGATCAATATGATAATATCAGCTCTCCTGATCGGACTTATCCTGCTCCACGGGGTACTGGTCAGCTTCAGGTTTCTGGGAGTCGGAGAAAGCTCGGGATTGCTGTTCGCTCGGACCGGATTTGTCTTGCTGGCGGCTCATACGGTCTTTGGCGTGATCCTGACCATACAGACGATACATATCGAGGCGAGGGGCAAAGGAAAGCTTTATTTAAGAGCCAACTCCGTTTTCTGGGTCAAACGTCTTACGGGGATAGCCATTCTCTGCTCCTTATATTTTCATTTCGGGATGTTCGGTACCACAGTGGACGGCAAGTTTGAGCTTTTGCCCTTTACCACGATCAAGCTCATCGACATGCTCGTCCTGGTCATTTCCCTCCTTATACACATAGGTATCAACATCCGCTCCTTACTTGTTTCCATGGGGATATTTGCCCCGAAAAGGCGGAGATGGGATATCGTCCTGGTTTTATCTGTGATATTGGTCTTTATCGCAGTTTCGCTGATCCTGTATTATTTGAGCTGGTGCCGGTAGAATGAAAAAGAAAGTTATTATTGTGGGGGCCGGGATCGCAGGCCTGTCATGCGCCATAACCCTTGCCGGGAGGGGCTTTGATATCCTGCTGGTTTCCAATCAGGCCTCCGAACGGTCCGGAAGCTGTATGGCAGAGGGCGGGATCAATGCCGCTCTGGATACATACGGGGAAGGCGACAGCGTTGAAAAGCATTTTGAAGATACCAGAAATAATGCTTTGAAGGTCGCAGATGAGGAGGGCATACGAGGGCTGACCCAGGCCGCGCCGGATATCGTCCGTTGGCTTCAGGACCTGGGAGTCCGGTTCACTCTGACCGGAGACGGCCGGATCGATGTGAGATATTTCGGCGGCCAGAAGCTCAGACGCACCGCCTATGCCGGCGACTCTACGGGAAAACAGATCATGACGGCCCTTATTGACCGGGCCCGCAAATATGAGGCGGCCGGAAGCATACAAAGACTGAGTCATCACAGCTTTCAAAGGCTCAGGGTCTGCGGAAAGAAAATACTGGGCTGCGTGCTGAAGGATGATTTTACTGAGGAGACCTTAGAGCTGACGGCGCCTGCCGTCGTGATGGCGGTGGGAGGCTATCACGGTATTTTCGGTAATACGACAGGGAGCAGGGCCGATAGCGGAGAAGCGGCAGCCGTCCTGTTTTACCAGGGCGTTCCCATGAGCAATCCGGAATTTATCCAGTTCCATCCCACGACGGTCTCTAACGGCGCAAAGCGTCTCCTGATCTCAGAAGCCGCCAGAGGCGAGGGCGGCAGACTTTGCACGCTGCAGAAGGGCATGCCGGATTATTTTATGGAGAAGAAATATCCGGAAATGAAGAACAGAATGCCACGGGATATCACGTCAAGAGAGATCATCCGGCAGAAGAGCCAATGCTATCTGGATCTGACCGGGCTGGATCCGGCGGTTTTTGAACATAAGCTGAGCGAGCTCAGAGAAAATTGTCTTTTGTATTTGGGACGGGATCCGATCAGGGATCTGATCCCGGTAAGCCCGGGGATCCATTATTTTATGGGTGGTATTTCCGTTGATACCAAACACAGGGCCGGCCTGGAGGGCCTGTATGCGGCGGGGGAATGCGCAGCCTGCTATCACGGAGCCAACAGGCTTGGCGGAAACTCCCTGCTCGGAGCGGTCTATGGCGGCAGGACAGCTGCGGAAACGATCGCAGAGGAATATTCGGCCCTGGAAGAAGGATCAGAAGGCCTTTCAGAGGATCCCTATACGGCACCCCCGGAAGGCGCAGCGGAAAGGTCGGAGATCGCAGCCATCTTGAATGAAGCGCTGGGCATCCTCCGAAATGAGGAAGACCTCCAAACGGCCGGGCAGAAGCTAAAAAAATACACCGGCCCGGTCGGAATCTTTGCCGGAGCCTCCGTTGCCTGCGCCCTGAACAGAAGGGAAAGCCGCGGAGCTCATTACAGGAGCGACCATACGGCCATGGATCCGGCCTTTGACGGGGCATCCATCGTCACCTATGACGGAAAGGAGATCCGCATTGACATACACCATTTCCGTTAAAAGACAAAAGAATGCCGAAGACCGGTCTTATTTTGCCGTATATGAATACGAGGCGGACGGCCGGGAAAGCGTTGCGACCATGCTGGAAAAGCTGAACGCAGGGCTTGAAGAGCCTATAGGCTGGCAGTGCAGCTGCCTGCAGAAAAAGTGCGGGGCCTGCGCCATGGTGATAAACGGAGTTCCGAGGCTTGCCTGCAGTACCTTTCTGGAAGATACGGGAAGAAAAATAAAGCTTGAGCCCCTGAGCAAATTTCCGGTGATCCGGGACCTGATCGTGGACAGGAGCTTTATTTTTGACCAGCTGAAAGCCATGAAGATCTGGACGGACGGGAAAGCGCCTAAGGCAGCCGCTTCCGATCCCTTAAGCTTCAAAGCGGCAGCCTGCCTGATGTGCGGCTGCTGTCTGGAGGTCTGTCCCAACTTTTCCCCGGCCTCCGGCCATATGGGGGCCATAGGCATGGCCAATGCCTACCGGGTGGAAAGAACGGAGGACGATGCGGCGCATGTCTCTGACCTGAAAAAGGCCTACACAGAAAAGGTCTTTAATACCTGCGGGAAATCCTTTTCCTGCATTGATGTATGTCCGAAGGGACTGCCTATCGAGGAACTTATGGTAAAAAATATCCGGTCTCTGTAGAAAGAAGAAAAAAGAAGCACGGCCCTGTCCGACATTCAGAAGGCGGGAGGATGCTTTTTTCATGAAATTTTCACAGATAACAGATATTCTGCTCTTGGTTCAAGACAGTTATAAAGCATGTTTTTGAGGTGTGAAATGAAGAAAAAAAGCCTGACGGCCATCATGAGCCTATTACTTGGCGCAAGCCTTATCTTTACTGCCTGCGGAAGCAGCGGATCAGCGGAAGCTTCCTCTTCCGCAGCTTCGGATGAGAGTACGGAAGAGAGTTCAGCCCCTACAGAAGACGGCGAGTCTTCAGAGGAAAGCACGGATTCGGACCGGACCGGTCAGACGGCGGGGGAAACCACCCTTGCCCTGATCGATAACAGCAAGTGGAATTATAACGAGGAGGACGGTGTCTACTGGCAGGTGGGGATAGTCTATTGCGCCAGCCCGGCCAGTGAAGATTATGAGACTCTGGGCCTCTATGTCCCTGCAGCCTATATGGATGCGACCGACAATGGTGACGGGACCTGGACCTGCACGGTCAATAAAGAAACAGAGGTGGCAGGCTATACCGCAGAGACCGCTCCCATCGTGATCCCGGTCAATACCCCGGGATATTCGGCCATGTCTGCTCCGACCGGCTATTCCGATGAGGTGGCGGACTATACGTCTGCGGGCTTTGTCTATGTCTGGGCCGGCTGCCGGGGAAGAGATGACGGCGCTCCGGCCGGGGTGACTGATCTGAAGGCGGCCCTTCGCTACATCCGCTATAATGAAGGAAATATAGCCGGTGATATGGACCGGATCTTCAGCTTCGGCATGAGCGGAGGCGGTGCCCAGAGCGCCCTTTTGGGGACGACCGGAGACAGCGATATGTATACGGCCTATTTGGAAGAGATCGGCGCGGTCATGACCACAAGTGATGCCGTGGCAGGTTCCATGTGCTGGTGCCCCATCACCTCTCTGGATATCGCAGACGAAGCCTACGAGTGGAACATGGGCGTGACCCGCACCGGTCTGTCCGAGGATGAGCAGGCCCTGTCGGATGATCTGGCGGAAGCCTTTGCGGACTATATCAATGCTCTGGGCCTCAAGGATGAAGACGGAAATATCCTGACCCTGGAGGAATCTGAAGACGGCATTTACCAGGCAGGCAGCTACTATGACTATGTCAAGTCAGTGGTCGAAGCTTCTCTGGAAACCTATATTGAAAATGAAGGCTACAAAACCTCGTCCTCTTCTGAGCAGGGAATGCCGGGCGGAGGCATGGGCGGCAAGCGTGATGGTGAAAAGCCTTCCGATCTGGGTGACCTGCCGGACGGTGAGATGCCTGACGGCATGGGAGAGCTGCCGGACGGTGAAAAGCCTTCCGATCTGGGAGAGCTGCCGGACGGCGAAAAGCCTTCCGATCTGGGGGACCTGCCGGATGGTCAGGCCCCGGATCAAGAGGGAAAGGCTTTTGATGAAGAGGCGGCCCAGTATGCGGCAGACGGCGTGAACCGGGAGACAAATGCCTCTTCGGATTCGACAGGCGAAACCTATGACAGTGCGGAGGATTATATCGAGGCCTTGAATGCCGACGGCGAATGGATCAGCTATGATGCCGATAGCAAGCAGGTGACCATCACTAGTCTTGCGGATTTTGTATCGGCCTGCAAAAAGGCCTCCAAGAGTCTTGGCGCCTTTGACCAGCTGGATGCTTCACAGGCGGAGAATACTCTCTTCGGTTACGGCGATGGGGAAGGAGCTCATTTCGATGCCATCCTTGCCGGACTTCTGTCCGAAAATGCTTACGGACAGGAGTATGCGGAAACCTATGCCGAGGACCTGGCCAGGACCGATGCTCTCGGCAATACGGTGGACTATCGTGCAAATATGTACAACCCGATGTATTATATCAGTGATCATTACGATGGCTATCAGTCTTCGACCGTGGCAAAATATTTCCGGATCAGGACCGGGATCGAACAGAGCGATACGGCTCTGACAACGGAGATCGACCTGGCCCTGGCCCTCCAGGCTTATGGGGTGGATGTGGATTTTGCCACTGTCTGGGGGCAGGGCCATACCCAGGCGGAAAACGAAGGGGATTCAACGACAAACTTTATCACCTGGGTGGATCAGTGTCTGGCGGGTGAAGCATAACAAAAAAGAAACAGAAAAGGAGCAGATCATGGCAGAAAAGATCGTACAGACAGCAGGCAGAGCGGCGCTCGGAGAGTTTTCTCCGGAGTTCGCGCATTATAATGACGATGTCCTCTTTGGGGAAAACTGGAACAATCAGGATATCGATGTCAAAACAAGGTGCATCATCACGGTGGTGGCCCTCATGTCCTCCGGCATCACGGATTCGTCTCTCAAATATCACCTGATGAATGCCAAGGCTCACGGTGTGACCCAGAAGGAGATCGCGGCCATCATCGCCCACACGGCCTTCTACGCCGGCTGGCCCAAGGGCTGGGCGGTCTTCAATATGGCCAAGGAGGTCTGGGAGGTCGGCGAAGGCGACCTGCCCTATGAGGATGAGGCCATGCGGGCCCATGCCAGGTCCATGATCTTCCCGATCGGTAAGCCAAATGACGGCTTTGCCCAATATTTCATTGGCAAAAGCTATCTCGCACCGGTCTCCATGCAGCAGGTCGGCATTTTCAATGTGACCTTTGAGCCCGGCTGCCGCAACAACTGGCACATCCATCATGCCTCCGAGGGCGGCGGACAGATCCTTGTCTGCGTGGCAGGACGGGGCTATTACCAGGAATGGGGCAAGGAGGCTGTGGAGATGAAGAGCGGTGACTGCATCAACATTCCGGCCGGTGTCAAGCACTGGCACGGCGCGGCGCCGGATGCCTGGTTCAGCCATCTGGCCGTGGAGGTTCCCGGAAAGGACGGCTCCAACGAATGGCTGGAAGCGGTGGACGATGAGACTTACGGAAAGCTGAAATAACTGATTTCGAGGAGACAGAGAGACAGTTCTCTGTCTCTTCTTTTTATGTCCTTCGCTAGGGACCATCCGTCCTGGGAAAACAGTGTCCTGCGCGGAGCCTTTCCCGGCCGAAGCCTGACCGCACGGACAAGGTGAGAAGTTTGCAAAGTCTGCTTCTCACTGTTGGAAAAAGATGGTATAATGGGACAAAAGGTTAGTTACAACTAACAAATAATACCGACAAAGGGAGGCGCTTATGGCCAGTAAGAAATCCAGTGAGTACTACAAGGAACTGTCCCGGAAGGAATTTACCCAGGCAGCGGGAAAATACGAGAGCAAAAATGCCGGGATCTATGAAATGTGCAAGTATGATTATCCCCAGATCTTAGCGGAGATCGAGAAGGAACCCTTCACGGACCTGCTGGACGCCGGCTGCGGCCCGGCCCCCATGATCTCTCTTCTCTCAGAGAAGTATCCGGACAAACATTATACGGGCATTGACCTGACTGAGGCCATGATCCATGTGGCCAAGGCCAAGAACATTCCCAATGCCACCTTTGTGGTGGGAGATTGCGAAAATCTGCCCTTTGGAGAGAACAGCTTTGATGTCGTGATCTGTTCTATGTCGGCCCATCATTATCCTGAGATCCAGAATTTTTATAATTCGGTCTTCAGAGTCCTGCGTCCGGGAGGAAGATTTATTCTGAGAGATTGTACCAGTGACAATAAGCTTTTGAGATGGTTCGGCAAATATATCGAGATGCCTCTGGCCAATGCCTGTGGTCACGGCGATGTGACCATGCTCCTTCGGGAGGATGTGACAGCCGGTCTGGAAAAGGCCGGCATGAAGGTGCTCAAGTGTGAGGCACAGAAGAAGCTGAGGCTCCATGTGCTGGCCAGAAAGCCCGAATGAAAGAGGAGAAGGATCACCGCCTCCGGCGATCATGGCCGGAGGCCGCATAAAAGGCTGCCTTGCTGAGATACATTTCCCTATCAGCGCGGATCACGCTTTCATTGAGGGGAAGAGCGGGATCGATGGAAACGATGCCGAGCGAGATCGTCAGATAGGAGACCGACTGACCCGTCCATTTGCGTGTCTGAGCGGCAAGAGCGGCTGACAGTTCCTCCGGTGAGAGCGGTGAATCTTCAAGAATGGCTGCAAATTCATCACCGCCGGTGCGATAACAGCTGCCGTAGGAGCCGAAGA
>R11__coassemble_2142_pt1 | contig 10122 bp, 6 predicted proteins | sample R11__metabat2_high_PE_015 | metagenome-assembled genome bin R11 | reverse complement strand
GAGTTATCCCCAATGAGCAAGAAAATGACCCTGATCGCCCCCTGTCATTTCGGCCTCGAAGCCGTTCTGAAGAGGGAGATCCTGAACCTGGGCTTTGAAATCGTCCGCGTGGAGGACGGCAGGATCCTCTTTTCCGGAGAAAAAGAGGCCTGCGCCAAAGCCAATATCTTTCTGAGGTCGGCGGAACGTGTCCTGATCCTGGTCGGTGAATTTGAGGCAAAAACCTATGATGAGCTTTTTGAAGGCACAAAGGCCCTGGCCTGGGAAGACTACCTGCCCAAAAACGGCCGCTTCTGGGTCAAAAAGGCTTCCTCTGTCCGGTCAAAGCTCTTTTCTCCGTCCGATATCCAGTCGATCATGAAAAAGGCTGTGGTCGAAAGGCTGAAGAGCCGCTATCATGTGTCCTGGTTTGAAGAGGACGGGGAGGCCTATCCTATCCGGGTCTCTCTTGTCAATGACCGTGTGACCGTGGGCCTTGACAGCTCCGGCGCCTCCCTTCATAAGAGGGGCTACCGGACCAGTCCGGTCATTGCCCCTATTTCCGAGACCCTGGCCGCCTCCCTCATCGGCCTCACCCCCTGGCATGCCGACCGCATCCTGGTCGATCCCTTCTGCGGCTCCGGGACCTTTCCCATAGAAGCGGCCCTGATGGCAGCCAAGGCGGCTCCCGGCATGAGCCGGAGCTTTGACGGCGAAAGGTGGACGAATTTTATACCGGCTGCCTCCTGGAAGAACGTCAGGGAAGAAGCCAAAGACCTGGCAGATTACTCCATTCGTCCGGACATCCAGGGCTATGACATCGATCCCAAAGCCGTGAAGGCTGCCAGGGAAAACGCAGAAAAGGCCGGCGTATCGGACATGATCCATTTTCAGGTCAGGGATGTGAAGGACCTCCATCATCCTAAGAAATACGGCTTTCTCATCACCAATCCTCCCTACGGCGAGCGTCTGGAGGAACGGTCTGAGCTGCCGGCCCTTTATAAGACCATAGGAGAAGCCTACCGGGGACTTGACTCCTGGTCCATGTATCTTATCACCTCCTGGGAGGAGGCTGAGAGATATCTGGGACGCAAGGCCGATAAGAACAGGAAGCTTTACAACGGCATGATCCGGACCTATTTTTATCAGTATCTGGGCCCGAGACCGCCCAAAAAGGAAGGAAGATAAGATGGCAACGATCGTATTTGCGACAGGAAATCAGGGAAAGCTGAGGGAGATCCGTCAGATCTTAAGAGGAACGGATTTTGAGGTGATCTCCATGAAGGAGGCCGGCTGCCGGTCGGAGATCATCGAAAACGGGACCACCTTTCTGGAAAATGCCCTGATCAAGGCCAGGACCATCTGCCAGGAGACCGGCTGCATTACCATGGCGGATGATTCCGGCCTGGTCATCGATGCCCTGGGCGGAGAGCCGGGAATCTATTCGGCCCGTTACATGGGAGAGGATACCTCCTATGAGATCAAAAATGCCGAGCTGATCCGCCGCCTGGAGGGCGTACCCGAGGAAAAACGGACCGCCCGCTTCGTCTGCGCCCTTGTGACGGTCTTCCCGGACGGTCATGAGCTGACGGCGGAGGAGAGCTTTGACGGAATCATCGGTCACGAGGCCAGAGGAGAGAACGGCTTCGGCTACGATCCCATTCTCTATCTGCCGGAATACGGCCGGACCTCGGCTGAGCTGACACCGGATGAGAAAAACGCCATCAGCCACAGGGGCAAGGCTCTTCGGAAGATGCGTGACCTGCTGGCTAAAGAAGGAGAGGTCAAGCTGGGAGCCAAGGTCCTGGTGGTCACCGATACCCACGGCTCCGTTGAAAACTTCAAAAAAGCCGTTGAAAAATGCCGCCCCTTTGACCTGGTCATCCACTGCGGTGATACCCAGGGAGAGGACGACAGGATCCGCGAAATAGCCGGCGTTCCCTGCGTGATCGTCAGGGGAAATTGTCCGGGTGGCCGTCACCTGCCCGAGGAGGAGATCGTGACAGTCTCCGGCATCCGCTGCCTGGTCGAGCACGGACACATGGATGAGATATCCTGGACCGATTATCTGGTCCGGGAAAAGGCCAGGGCCAAGGGCTGCCAGGTGGCCTTCTGCGGGCATACCCATATTCCCAGGGTCAATGCCAACGATTCCGAGGTGGCAGTGGTCAATCCGGGCTCTCTGGAGAGACCCAGACAGGAAAGGCGGAAGCCTACCTTTATTGTCATGACGGTCGACAGAAACGGCAGCGCTATGTATACCGTTAATACCTTATAGAAAGAAAAAGAATAAGATTCGATTAGAAATTGATCATAAAAAGAGTAAATTTCGACGAATATTTTTCAATTGTATCTTGAATAATACAAACAAATGCCGTAAAGTGAGAACAGACGGATCCCTGCCCGGCTTCCTGATGAAAATGCCGCAGACGGTGTCTGCGTGCAGAGCCTTAGTCAAAGAGACACCGGGTTTCGTCAGACAAGCTGCCTGGCAGCCTGTTTTCATAAGCAGACAGCGAAGCGGAAGGCAAATGACCGCTTTACTGTGCTTTTTGCCAGGTTAAGCGACCAAATATCCCAAGGAGATCTCCGGAGGGCAAGCGCCTCCGGAACCTATGATCGGAGGCTCACATGACGATCGAAGTCAAAGACGGTGTTGTTTTAAAGACCTTCGATGCCGGAACGGAAATGACCGGCATGATCGACGAGACCAAGACCAGGCGGACCCTGGACTTTCACTCGGGCGAAGGTACCATCAGGAATTTTACGACGGAAAATATTCCGGAGGAGGAGGTCCCGAGGATCATCGGGACTTCTGTCGGCAGAAAGGACGGCTTTGACAAGGTCACAGGCCATGCCCGCTATGGGGCGGACTATAACCTGCCGGGCCAGCTCATTGCCAAGATCTATCACAGCCCCTATGCCCATGCCAGGATCAAGAGCATCGACGTCTCAAAGGCCGAGGCCTATCCCGGCGTTTACAAGGTCGTCACCGGCGGCGTGAATAAGAAATTTTTCGGCGGCTTCATTGAAGACCAGCCGATCATTGCCTTTGACAAGGTCCGCTATAAGGGCGAGCCCGTGGCGGCTGTCCTGGCCGAGGACGAGAGAACGGCCATGGAAGCGGTCAAGCTGATCGAGGCAGAGTATGAGGTCCTGCCGGTGGTCGACTCCATCGAGGATGCCATCGCCTGCAAGGCCCTGGTCCAGGAGGACTGGGACATCTATCCCCGCGGCAGCCTCTGCCATCCCGAGCAGGGCACCAACATCATGGACCGTTACCAGCTCATGAAGGGCGATATCGAGCAGGGCTTTGAAGAAGCTGATTATATCGTCGAAAATGACTTTTACGTGGCCATGCTCCAGCACACGGTCATGGAGACCCATTGCGCCATCGCCGATGCCACGCCGGACATGCTGACCATTATTGCCCCCTCACAGTCTCCCTTCTCGGTCAGAAGCATGCTGTCCAAGGTCCTGGGCTATTCCATGGACAAGATCCGCCTCATCTGCACTGAGATCGGCGGCGGCTTCGGCGCCAAGGCCGAGCCCAAGCTGGAACCCCTTGTCTCCCTTCTCTCTATGGAGGCAGGCCGTCCGGTCAAGCTGGTCTACACCCGTCATGAGGAATTCGAAGCTACCGTCACCCGGGCTCCGGGAAAATTTCATATTAAGACAGGCTGCAAAAAGGACGGCACACTGACCGCCCAGCAGATCCTGATCCACTGGGATACCGGCGCCTTCGGCGGCTTCGGCCCCCGTGTCAATTATAATGCGGGCTATGCCTCAAACGGCCCCTATGTCATTCCCCATGTCTATGTGGATTCCTACTGCATGGTCACCAACCATTCCCTGGGCTCGGCCTACAGGGGCTTCGGCATCACCGAGGTGGCCTGCGCCCATGAGGTCCAGATGGATATGCTGGCCAGAAAGTGCGGCATGGATCCCCTGGATTTCCGTCTGAAAAATGTCTATCACGATGGTGAGACCAATATCACCGGAGAGCACATGAAAAATGTCGGCATAGCCGAAGCGGTCCAGGCGGCTGCCGATAATATCGGCTGGCGGGACATGCCCGACCATTGGGTCACGCCTGACGGCAAGCTCCACGGCAAGGGTCTGGCCTGCTTTGTCAAGCTCTCCGGTACCCCCTCCACCACCTCCTGTACAGTCCGCATGAATGAGGACGGTTCCATCAACATCATGTGCGCCAGCCGTGAGATGGGCCAGGGCGTGAGAACGGTCCTGCCTCAGTTCGCCTCATCCGTTCTGGGCGTGGATGTCGATAAGATCAGCACCTCCCAGGTCGATATTTCTATCACCCCCTATGATAAGACCACGACCTCCAGCCGTTCCACCTTCCACAGCGGCAATGCCGTCATGGATGCCTCCTACAAGCTGCTCGACCAGCTGATCCATCTGGTGGCCAGAAAGTGGAAAACGACAGACGAGGACATCATTTTCAGGGACGGTATCTTTACCTGCCGGTCCGATGCTTCAAGATCACTGGATATCAATGATATCGGCAAGTCCGGCGTTCTTCACGAGGAGCTTCCGCCTATCGCTGTCGGCCAGTTCGGCTCCAAGGACATCTTCGATCCGGTCGATGAATATACTCATAAGACCGACAGAGCCACCATCATGTGGATGATGGGAGCCCAGGCCTGCGAGGTCGAGGTCGATCCTAAGACGGGTATCACCCGTGTGGTCAGATTCGGCGCGGCCCATGATGTCGGCCGGGCCATCAATCCCATGGGAGTAGCCCAGCAGATCGAGGGCGCCCTGTCCATGGGACTTGGCCATGCGCTTCTGGAAGAGATGATCTATCAGGACGGCGAGCTCAAGAACGGCAATATGGTAGACTACAAGGTCCCGACCTTTATGGACTCCGACTTCGATGCCAGAATCACCTTTGTGGAAAAGAACCATGCCGAAGGTCCTTACGGGGCCAAGGGCATCGGGGAACCCGGCGTAGCGCCGACGGCTCCCTGCATCATCAATGCCGTCCGGGCCGCTACCCAGAAGGAATACCACGAGATCCCCATCAAGCCCGAGCACATCTTATTTAACAAGGAGGAGATCAGATAATGTTTCCGCGTATCGAATATTACGAGCCCAAAGATCTTCTCGAGGCCTGTACTCTCAAGGCTGAGCTGAACGGCAAAGTCGTGGCCGGCGGGACGGATGTCTATGTGGATCTTCACGCCGGGAAGGCATTTCCCCACGTGATCGACATCAAGAAGCTGCCCGAGCTTCAAGATCACAGGGAAACGGAGGAGGCCATCATCCTCGGCGCCCTGAAAACGCATCGTTCGATAGAAGAGAGTATTTTCTTTCAGAAATATTACAGCTGTCTCTTTGAGGGCTGCTCCCAGGTCGGCTCTGTCCAGATCCGCGTGAGAGGAACGCTGGGCGGCAATATCTGCAATGCCGTGCCGTCGGCCGATTCCATAGGTCCCCTGCTGGCCCTGGGAACGGATGCCGTGATCACGAACGGAAGAGAGGACCGGGTCATTCCCCTTAAGGATTTCTTCACAGGTCCCAAAAAGACGGTCCTGTCCCCCGACGAGATCCTCAAGGAGCTGATCATCCCCAAGACACCGGAGCGGTCCGGCAGCTGCTATCTCAAATACACCCGCCGCCGGGCTATGGATCTGGCTCTTTGCGGCTACTGCCTTTTCCTGACCCTGGATGCGGAGGATACGATCGTCAATGTCCGGGCCGCCATGACCACGGCGGCTCCCACCCCCATCCGTGGGGAAAATGCCGAAGCCTACCTGCTGGGAAAGAGGGTCTCCGAAGTCGATACGGAGGTCCTGGGTCAGATGGCGGTCAAGGATGGCCGCCCAAGATCCAGCTGGCGGTCCTCCGCTGAATTCCGATTCACTCTATTTGCCGAGCTTGCCGGCCGCTGCTTCCGGACCGCTGTCGAGCGGGCCCACGGCCAGTTTGACAATTTTGACGGCAAATGCGGTCTGCCTATCCGTTGGGGCTGGTTCAATGCCCCGGAAGGAGAGGAAGTATGAGATACAAAGAGATCACCACGACCATTAACGGCAAATGCTATCGGAAAATGGTGGATGTCTCCACCACGCTTGCTGAATTTTTAAGAAACGACCTGGGCCTTATGGGCACCAAGATCGGCTGCAATGAAGGAGAATGCGGGGGCTGCACGGTCATTTTCAACGGAGCCCCTATGAACAGCTGTCTGGTCAATATCTGCGAGGCTGACGGCTCGGAGGTCCTGACCATCGAGGGCCTGTCCGATAAGGAATTGCATCCCCTCCAGCAGGCCTTTCTGGATGTCGGCGCGGTCCAGTGCGGCTACTGTACCCCCGGTATGATCATGAGCGCCAAGGCCATCCTGGACCAGAATCCCCATCCGACGGAGCAATATATCCGCAAAAATATGGAGGGAAATATCTGCCGTTGCACCGGCTATAACCGCCACCTTCAGGCCATCCTCCTGGCAGCCGAGCGCATGGGCTGATCGGCAAAAAAAGAACAGAAATGACACATACGATCCCGACCAAATGGCCGGGTTTGTATTTTTTTGAGTACAAAATGGTCGGGTTCCTTGAATTGTATTAAAAAATATACATGATGAATAGGAAAAACAGGGATAAAATTATTGAAAATGCCCATAAAAAAACGGGTGACATAATTCAAATTGTACGGCGATGAGTACAATTTGGCAGAAGTTCACCAAAATGTGGTAGTATTTTTGAATGAAATCTGAGCATTGAAAATATGAAAAAGTGACAAAATTGTTCTGGGCACGGGTGAATTCATTGACAAAATGTTACTAAAACAGTTAAAATTTTATCAACGTGTGATGGACGGAACGACCATACGGACATCACAGGAGAGCCAAAATCAAAAGGAGGAACTTAAATGGCAGAAGAAAAGAAATACATCCATGACGATGTATACGCTGAGTTTTTCGGCAGCGAGAAGTATCCCGTTGAATGGAAAAATGAAGAAGAAAAGAAGCTCATGTGGTTCTATGATGATCTTCATTGCCCGAACCCGATCTCCCCGATGTACTTCAGCGTCGGCGGCTGGTGGGGCCCGACATGTAAGTATTTCTATCATAGATTCGGCGTTGGCGGATCTGACTGGATCGCAAAGAGGATCGGCTGCTATGTCTACACAGCAGTTGTCCCCGAGACCACTCCGGCTGAGCTGATGCCCGGCATGGGCGCCTACTACGGCGGCGTTATCACAGAGTATGCTCTTAACTTCATGGATCAGTGGGACAATGAGTATGTTCCCGAGCTCAAGGAACTGGCCAACAAGATGGTCGACTTCGATTTCGAAGGATCTTCCCTCGGCTCCGCTATGATCCATCTGGAAGACTGCCTTGACTGGCAGGAGAGAGCCTTCCGTATCCACTGGATCCTTAACTACGCTCAGGCTCAGGCCTCCGGTACCTTCGGCGCCATCTATGAGCAGGCCACCGGCGCTGTGGATGAGGATCTGTCCCTGATCAACGTCTCCAACGATGACCGTAACTGGGATTCCCTGCGTGACGCTTACAACATCAAGGAATACATCAAGAGAGTTCCGGCTCAGTATGATCTGTGGACCAACAAGTCCAAAGAAGAGATCATGGCGGAATATGCTGACGTCGAGGGCGGCATTGAGCTGAAGAAGATGATGGATGCCTACATTGAGGAATACGGCTGGAAGCCGCTCTATGCTCATGAGTATATCGGCAAGCTCTGGAGAGAGGATCCGACTCCGGTCTTCGCTGCTATCAAGGGCTATGTCATCGATGACTATGATTATCCGACACAGATCAAGAGAAACAACGATTCCCAGCAGGGCGCTATCAACCGTGCCCGCGCCAAGATCACCGATCCGGCTCTGAAGGAAGAGTTCGAGAAGTGGCTTGAGATCAACCTCAAGATGCTGACTCTGACCCCCAACCATCACTTCTACATCGACCAGGCTATCTACGCTCATATGAGAATGGCCTTCCTCGGTGTTGCCGGTAAGCTGGTCAAGCTCGGCAAGCTGGATGATCCGGAAGATATCTTCTATCTCTTCTATGATGAGCTCCGCGCCGGCGCTTTCTCTGACCTTGACCTCAAGGCTCTCGTGGCCGCACACAAGGCTGAGATGGCTGAAGCCGCCACAAAGCAGCCCAGATATTGGTATGGTACTGTTGATGAATGGCAGCTGAACGTTGAGCTGTACAAGAGAATCCTTTGGGGTTATCCGGAGATCTTCTGGGCCACCAAGGATAAGTATGAAGCCGAAGAGGCCGGAACTGTGGTCGAAAGCAGCTCTCAGGTCCTGGAAGCTATCCCGGGTTCTGCCGGTGTGGTCGAAGGCCCCGCTCGTGTGGTCTCCAGCCCCGCAGAGTTCGATGACATTCAGCCGGGCGAGATCATGGTCTGCCGTATGACAAATCCGGGCTGGATCATTGCCTTCTCCAAGATCGCCGGTCTTGTCACCGATACAGGCGGCGCTCTGAGCCATCCGGCCGTTGTTTCCCGTGAGTTCGGTATTCCGTGTGTTGTCGGCACCATCACAGCCACATCCGATATCAAGACGGGCGACAAGATCCGCGTTGACGGCGATAACGGTACTGTTACTATCCTGTAATAGATGCCTTAAGCTGACTCAAAAATCGATCCGTGCGGCAGGTGGCCCAAAGCCATCTGCTGCACCCTGAATATGAAATGAAAGAAGACAAGATAAATGAGTTATATTGCATGGTTTGATGAATTACCCGATGAGAATCTCGGCCTGATCGCCGGTGGTAAGGGCGCTTCCCTGAGCAAGATGTTCAAGGGTGGTTTCCCGGTCCCGGAAGGCTTTGTCTGCTGCTCTGAGATGTTCCAGGCCTTTATGGAAGCCAACAAGCTCTATGACACCGTCTATGAGAAGCTGGATGCCATCGACTGGTCCTCCAACGCCAGCCTGGCCGCAGCCGGTGAAGCGATCCGTAAGATCGTGAGCGAAGCTCCCATGCCTGCCGATATGGAAAAGCTCCTGAGAGACGAATACAAAAAGCTCGGCGAAAGACAGCCGGTGGCCGTTCGTTCTTCCGGTACAGCTGAGGACCTGGATGATGCTTCCTTCGCCGGACAGCAGGAGACCTTCCTGTATGTCATCGGTGAGGACGAAGTTGTCAAATATGTCCGTGATTGCTGGGCCTCTCTCTATAACGATTCCGCCATCTTTTACAGAAGAGAGCACAAATTCGATGAGAGAGAGATCTCCATCGCTGTCGTTGTTATGAGAATGGTCAATTCCGAAAAGGCCGGCGTTATGTTCTCTGTCAACCCCATCAACAAGAAGACCAACGAAGTTACCATCGAGGCAGCCTGGGGTCTTGGCGAGGGCGTTGTTCAGGGTATCGTTAACCCGGATAACCTGGTCGTGACAAAGGATGAATACAAGTACATCCGCAAGCATGTCCCGGCTAAGGAGATCAAGGTCATCCGCGCCAGCGAGAGAGGCGGCAGCAAGATCGTCAAGATCGAAGATGAAAGCCGTACCGCTCCGGTCCTGACCGATGATCAGGTCAAGCAGCTGGTCGATCTGGCTGTCAAGGCTGAGACCTTCTACGGCAAGCCGCAGGATCTGGAATGGGCCTATGACATTGACAACGGCAAGATGTATCTGCTTCAGTCCAGACCCATCACCACTCTTGGCTAAATCAAGTACTATCGTAGATACAGCGTCCTTCTTGGCTTAGGCCTGTATCGAGGGGGATAAGCCCCCTGACACATCCAATACGGAGGGAGATTTTTATGAAGTTAAAACAGCAGTTACCTTATGCGATCCTGACAGCAGCAATCGGCTTTGCCATCACATTCCTGACACAGTGGATGGGCGCCTGGCCGCTTACCAACCTGATCGGCAGCCCCATTGCAACAGGCTCCAATCCTGTGACCTGGCTCTGCTTCGTGACATGGGCTTGCTACTTTGCTGCCGGCTGCAACGTTAAAGCCGCTCTTAACTGGCTCTATTCCATCATCGTCGGTATCGTTGCCGCTATCCTGATGTTCGTCCTGACATTTGCTTTCTGCAATTCCGACTACAGCAATTACCTCTTCGCCATTTCTCTGGCCGTCTTCATCGTCATCATCCCGATGATGTTCTATGACAAGGTCAAGATCAACGGCG
>R11__coassemble_1988_pt1 | contig 10693 bp, 10 predicted proteins | sample R11__metabat2_high_PE_015 | metagenome-assembled genome bin R11 | reverse complement strand
CAAGCTGGCAGGATGCGGCTACCATCACAAGAGATGAAGGCGTTCTGGCTACCCTGACCCTGACAGATGAGCAGCCCTTCGGTATGGCGGAATCCACCGAGGAATCGACGGAAGAGACCACCGAGGACACCACGGAGGAGTCAACGGATGAGTCTGCGGAGGAGACCACTGAGGACAGCTCCGCCGAGGAGAGCGCAGCCGAATAAAATAGTTCAGAAACATCAAAGCCCACCGGAAGATAAAGTTTCCGGTGGGCTTTTTGTGCGATAAGAACGTCAGGCAGCCCTCCGGGTCGCCCTTCACAAAAAAATAAGACCGGAGGCTTTTGCCTCCGGTCAGGTGAATAAAGGTTCGATATTTGACCACATTATCCACAAAAACATAGTGGTTATTACGTAAACTATGTGGATAAGTCAATAACTGACGATTCTGAGTGGTGGATAGAATTGTCAGACAGCTTTGCTTGCATTTCTCCGTTTTATGACTTTGAGGCGGGAAAAATCCTCCCTTTCCTTCTCTTCCAGGGCATTGGTGATATCCTTGACCAGCTTCTGGTAGTAGGGAATGGTGATGTTCTTAAGAGCATTGGCCCGCTTCTGGGTCTTGTGGATATTGGAGGCCAGGGAGTAGGCCGAGATCTCGATCTCGGTCAGCTCGGCGGTCAGCTTTTTGACCTTATCAAAGGCCTGGCGGGCCTTGTCCAGGGATTCCGTGGTCCGGTAGAAGGAGTAGAGGGGCTTGCCCTTGGAGTCGATCTCACCGATCCGGACCAGGGGGATCTCCACGCCCATGATGGACCGGGTCTTGATCTCGACGGAATCATCCACGGGAATGGTCTTGGCGATATTGCTGACGTGGGAGATACCCATCTGCTGGTTGGCCTTCTGCAGGGCAGCATAGGCCTCGGGGAAGAGGGTATCGATCCTGAGCTGGATGTCCTTGGCCTCGTCGATGAGCTGCATGAGCTCGCGGGTCAGGATATTTCTCTTTCTGTCCATGAGCTCATAGCCCTGACGGGCCAGGGCTTCGCCGCTCTTGGCCTTCATCAGATTGGCTTTGGTAGGAAAAGCATTCGCATCCATAGGTCTTTTTCTCCGGAAATTGACTGAAAATTACTGGAAATCTTCTTCCTTTGCCGGCTTGTAGTTGGCTTCCAGAAGCTTGCTGTCCAGACGGTCGAGTTCTTCCCTGGGCAGAAGGCCCAGGACTCTCCAGCCGATGTCAAGGGTCTCCAGGACATCTCTGTCCTCATCGTGGTGCTGACGGATGAAGACATTTTCAAAGACACGGCCGAAGGCCAGGTATTTCTTGTCGGTATCGGACAGCTCTTCCTCGCCGATGACGGAGGCCAGGGAACGGGCCTCGGACACGCGGGCATAGGAGGAGAAGAGCTGGCTGGCCACGCTCTGGTGGTCCGCTCTTGTGAAGCCTTCACCGATGCCGTCCTTCATCAGACGGGACAGGGAGGGCAGGACGGAGATGGGCGGATAAACGCCCTTATTGTGGAGCATGCGGTCCAGCACGATCTGGCCCTCGGTGATGTAGCCGGTCAGGTCGGGGATGGGATGAGTGATATCGTCATTGGGCATGGTCAGGATGGGGATCTGCGTGACAGAGCCCTTTTCTCCGGACACGATGCCGGCTCTCTCGTAGAGGGAGGCCAGGTCGGAGTAGAGGTAGCCCGGATAACCCTTACGGGAGGGAATCTCACCCTTACTGGAGGAGACCTCACGGAGGGCTTCGCAGTAGGAGGTGATGTCCGTCATGATGACCAGGATGTGCATGCCCTTCTCAAAGGCCAGATATTCGGCAGCGGTCAGGGCCATTTTGGGGGTGATCAGACGCTCGACCACAGGATCATTGGCCAGGTTGAGGAACATGACCACGTGGTCGGAAACACCGGAATTTTCAAACTTCTGACGGAAGAATTCCGCCACATCGTATTTGACACCCATGGCGGCGAAGACGATGGCGAACTTCTCATCGGATTCCTTGCCCAGGGAAGCCTGGCAGACGATCTGGGCCGCCAGCTCGTTGTGGGGCAGACCGTTTCCGGAGAAGATGGGGAGCTTCTGGCCACGGATCAGGGTGGTCAGGCCGTCGATGGCGGAGAAACCGGTGTTGATGTAGTTTCTCGGGTATTCGCGGCGGCAGGGATTCAAGGGCAGGCCGTTGACATCGCAGAGATCACCGTCCTTGATGGGCCCCAGGTTGTCGATGGGGCGGCCGATGCCGTCGAAGGTCCGGCCCAGGATGTGCTCGGACAGACGGATCTCCATGGAATGGCCGGTGAGGCGGGTCTTGGTATTTTCCAGAGACAGGCCTGTCGTGCCCTCAAAGACCTGGATGACAGCCTTGTCCTCGTTGACCTCCAGGATACGGCCGATCCTTTTTTCGTTTTTATTGACGGTGAATTCCACGATCTCGTCGTAGGCAGCGCCCTTTAAGCCCTCCAGGACGACGAGCGGGCCGCGGACTTCACTTAAGCCCAGATAATCTATGGACATGTCTGGCCTCCTTAACCGTTTGTTCTGATGACTTCATCATAGAAATCATCGATCTTCTTTTTGTAGTCGGCGAAGCGCTCAGGCTCGCTGTTCTTGACATTGAATTTGATGGCGATGACATCCTCGAAGATGGAATTCTGCTTGAGGATGGACATGGGATGACCCTTGACGATCAGATCCCTGGCCCTGTCATAGAGGTAGAGGATGGTGTCCATCATAAGGAACTGTTTCTGCATGGGCACATTCATATCCTCCGGATGGAAGGCGTTCTGCTGAAGGAAGCCCAGACGGATGAGACGGGCGATCTCCAGGGTCAGCTTCTGGTCGTCCGGCAGGACGTCGGAGCCGATCAGCTTGACGGTCTCCATGAGCTTGTCTTCATCGTTGAGGATGGAGACGATACGGATCCTGTGGCTGACGAAGGCCGGATCGACATGCTCGGCATACCATTCGGACAGGTCGGGGATGTATTCACTGTAGCTCTCCATCCAGTTGATGGCCGGATAGTGACGGGCATAGGCCAGAGCCTTGTCCAGGCCCCAGAAGGTCCGGACGAAACGCTTGGTGTTCATGGTCACGGGCTCGGAGAAGTCACCGCCCTGAGGAGAGACCGCGCCGATGATGGAGACAGAGCCCTTTTCCCCGCCCAGGGTCAGGACCAGGCCGGCTCTTTCATAGAAAGCGGCCAGACGGGAGGCCAGATAGGCCGGGAAGCCTTCCTCGGCCGGCATTTCTTCCATACGTCCGGAGAGCTCACGGAGAGCTTCGGCCCAGCGGGAGGTGGAGTCGGCCATGATGGCCACGTCGTAGCCCATGTCACGGTAATATTCGGCCAGAGTGATGCCGGTGTAAATGGAGGCCTCACGGGCCGCCACAGGCATGTTGGAGGTGTTGGCGATGAGGGAGGTCCGGTCCATGAGTTTATTGCCGGTCTTGGGATCCTCCAGCTTGGAGAAGTCCTCCAGGACCTCGGTCATCTCATTGCCGCGCTCGCCGCAGCCGATGTAGATGATCACATTGGCGTCGGAGAACTTGGCGATGGCGTGCTGGGTCATGGTCTTGCCGGTTCCGAAACCGCCGGGGATGGCAGCGGTGCCGCCGCGGCTGATGGGGAAGAGGGTATCGATGACTCTCTGGCCGGTGACCAGGGGCTCGGAGGCTGTCTCTCTCTGGGTGACGGGACGGGGCACGCGGATGGGCCAGCGGTGGGCCAGACTCAGGTTGACACGGCTGCCGTCGGCGCATTCGGCCACAGCCAGGGTATCGAGAACAGCGTAGGGACCGTCGTCCACCACGGAGACCACCTTGGCCTCACCGATGGTGGGCGGGACCAGGGAACGGTGGGTGATGGAAGCCGTTTCCGGGCATTCTGCGATCACCTGACCGCCCCGGATGGTATCACCGACCTTGATCTTCATGGTCACGTCCCATTTTTTCTCCAGGTCCAGAGCATTGACCGTGGTGCCGCGGGTGATGTATTTGCCGGACACGGCTGCAATCTCGGACAGGGGACGCTCGATGCCGTCGAAGATGTTGTTAAGGATGCCGGGGCCGAGCAGGACAGCCATGGGAGCTCCCGTGCCTTCGACCATTTCGCCCGGCTTGATGCCGGAGGTCTCTTCATAGACCTGGACGGAGGTCATTCCCTCTGTCAGGGAAATGACTTCGCCGACCAGTCTTTCATTTCCGGCATAGACCATTTCATTCATATTGAAGCCTGTGTGCCCTTTGATGTAGCAGATAGGCCCGTTGATGCCGTAGATCGGCGCTTTCTGACTCATGTTTCGTCCTCTTTTTCATTGATGATAAAGGCATCCTTCTCATTGGCGAGAGCGGAAGCGAAGGTCTCATCGATCTCGATATTTCTGGAGGGGGAGACGGCCAGGACACCGCCCAGGATGGGACGGTCGGCCACCTCCGGCGTCACACCGCATTTCTCCGCAACAGACGGAATGAGGGCGGCGTCGGTCCCGTCCAGATAGTAAAGGGCCTCATCATTGCCCAGATAGGTCCGGATGGCTTCGATCTTTTTGCAGAGGAAGGGCAGGTAATCCGGGCTCTTCCGGAAGGCCTCCAGCTTTTCGGAGACCTCGGCAAAGACCTTTTCCGTGAGGGAATCCTTAAGAGCGGTCAGCTCCTTACGGAGGGAGAGCTGCTCCTCGGACAGGACCTTGTTCATCTCCCTCTGGTAGGTATTTCCGTCGTGGTAGACGGCCTGGTCGGCCTGCTGCTTTTTGAGGCTGCAGTGGTCGGCATAGAGGCCGTCCAGCTGACCCTGGTATTCGGCCAGGATGCGGTCGCCGTCCTTCTGGGCCTTGTCTGTGACCAGGTCGTAAAACTTTTCGAGTTTTTCTTCTGTTGTCATAATTTTAATCCTATCGCCTGACTGACATAATCTGTGATAAAGTCCGGACTCCGTCCTGTCCCATGGCGGTCAGGCACATCGATGACGAGGGGGCGGGTCTGGGACATACGGAGGTCAAGAAAATACTCCGGATGCTCACGGCTGAGCTTTTCGGTGAGGAGGAGGATACCGATGGTCTTGTCCTCAAGCACATGGTCGAGGGCGGACCGGATCTCTCCGTCCGTATGGACCTCCACACCGTCGATGCCGGCCAGACGCATGCCTGTCAGGGTGTCGACATTGTCACTGATCAAATACATTTTCATAAGATTTTTCCGATCTCTTCCTTATGACAGGTTACCGAGGATCATGAAGGAAATGATAAGACCGTAGAGGCAGACACCTTCGGCCAGACCGACGAAGATGAGGGATTTACCCAGAACACTGGAGTCCTCGGAGATGGCGCCCAGGGCAGCCGATGCGGCAGAGGCCACGGCGATACCGCCGCCCAGGCAGCTCATGCCTGTGGAAAGGGCTGCGCCGATGTAGGCCAGACCGTTGCCGCTGGTGGCGCTTTCAGCAGCCTGAGCGGGAGTGGCGCCGGCAAACATCATGACACCGCCGACCAGGAGCAGGCCGAAGAAGGCTGCGATGTTGACGGCCAGGGTGGATTTGAGACGGCCCTTGCTTCTTTCGCCGTGAAGGAAGACGGTGAAGGGGATGATGATGCTTAAGACAAGGGCGACAACGAGTAAGATCTTAGCTGCGGTAAACATATTGGAAAACCTCCTTAATAGTTTGCTTATTTGACTTATTTATGCGGGATGGCCCCGCTTATTGACAGAAAAGGATGGATGGCCTCAGGCCCTGTTTTTCCGGAAGGACCGGAAGCTCTTGCCGTCTCCCTTGTAGAAGCGGGAGAAGAGCTCATAGTATTCGAGTCGGAGGACCTGGATACCGACGATCAGGCCTTCCAGACCCATGACGAAGATATTGCCCAGGATCACGGCGATCCAGTTGGGATTGCCGGCTTCCGCCCCTGCCAGCATGAGGACCACGCCCATCATGGCGGCATGGCTGACGGCGAAAGCGCCGATACGGACGAAGGAGAGGGTGTTGGAGAAGAAGCTCAGCATGACCTCGAAGAGCTCGAAGAAGCCCTGGACGATGAACATGCCTATGCCTCCCTCGATCTTCTTTTCCTTGGAATGCTCGACCATCTTGGTCAGGGGCTCCTTGAGGAACATCATAAGGACCGTGATGGCGATGATGCCCAGGAAAATGCCGGCGGCCGGGATGGTGTGGCCCGACATGACCATGATGATCAGGAAGACCACGGTGCCGTAGAAGATGATGCCGGATACCGAGTTTGTCCCGAAGTAGGCTTCCGCCACATCCTTCCGCCTCTTGGAGAGGACGATGTTGAAGATCATGGTCAGGAGGATGAGGCCCATGCCGAAGACGATGGCCACGATGAAGACCGTGTTGAGCCGGCCCACAAGGGGCAGGGACAGCATGGCTTCACGGGGCCTGAGCCAGATGGCAGGCAGGACATTCTCGAAGCCGAAGAAGGAGCCGAACATAAAGCCGAAGAAGGTGGAGAAGATACCGGCCAGTCCGATGATGCCGCCCAGTCTCACTCCCTTGAGCTTGTAGAGCAGGAAGCCGCCGATCAGGAGGCAGAGACCCTGGCCCGCATCGCCGAACATGGCGCCGAAGATGAAGGAGTAGGTCAGGGCAATGAAGATGGTCGGATCGAACTCCGTATAGTTGGGCAGGCCGTACATCTCCGTGTACATCTCGTAGGGCTTGAAGAGGGCCGGGTTCTTGAGCTTGGTCGGAGGGACCAGGTCGTCGTAGGGGGCATCCTCGCTGATCGAGCAGATGACGTAGGGATCCTCCTCGATGGCCTTTTCAAAGGCCGGAATGTCCGAGCTGCCCAGCCAACCGCAGAGCACATAGTAGGTGTTCTCGCCGATCACGCTTAAGGCAGCCTGGCGGCGGATATCGAAGGAATCGAAGAGTCCGCTTAAGGTCTTCTGCGCGGCCCGGATGGCGGTGGCATTGTCACGGAAGAGGGCGGTGATGGCAGCCGAGAGGTCCCGACTCTCCTTCTCATTCCGCGAAAGATCCTCTGAAATGCCCTGGCAGATCTCCTTGGCCGTGCCCTTGTATTTGCCCGGAATATAGGTCTTCTCGAAACGCAGGGTGGTCAGGATGGTCCGGATGCGGTTGACCTCGCTTTCCGGCATGAAGACGATGCCCCAGGCGTATTCCCGGTCGGCGTCGCATTTGAGGAAATGGACCATCTCGCGCTCATTGACGTATTCGTTGAAGCGGTGCTCACATTCGATCGGCATTTTTCCGAAGCGGAAATGCAGGTGACGGAACTGGAGCAGGGTGTCGATGTCGAAGTCCAGGGAGGAGAAATGATCCAGGACCTTGGAGACATCGCTTAAGGAGGTGGATTCATTTTTCAGGGTCTCCAGACGGCTTTCCATGCCATCCAGCCGGGACTTGATGCCGTGGACGGTCTCGAGAGCCTGGGCATAGGAGACATCGGGGATGGGAGCGGCCTTGACCTTTTTGGCCTTTCTCTGCTTTTCCGCGGGAATGCGGTCGGCAAATTCATTGGCCAATGTCATGTCCTCCCGGTAGGGATTGTTTTCGATAAAGGGTGTCAGCTTCTGACCGGGACCCATGGCTGTGAGGGCATTTTCCAGATGGATATCGAGCCCGCTCAGGTAGGTCAGGGCCACCCGGTCAATGTCATCCTTGGGACCGGTGAGGCTGACGAATTTCATTTTCTCGATCATAAGATCACTCCTTAATAGAGTTGGTTTCTGCCGATGGCCATGTCAGAACCGGAGGATCATTTCCAGGGCTTCATCGACGGGAGTATGATAATGAACACATTCGAGGGCCACGGTCAGCCGGGAGACCTCGTGTTCTTTCATATAAAGATAGCGGTAGGGTGTGGCGATCGAATAGGGATCGCGGCGGGCCAGACCGTCCAGGATATGGCGGAGGAGGTAATTGTATTCAAAGCCCAGCTTCTCCGGAGCCATGTATTCCCCGTATTTCCGGCCGTAATAGGTGGCATCGAGGACCTCCTGGTAATCCGCATCCGTCTCGGCATCCAGCAATCGGCCGATCTCTTCGCTCTTCAGCTTGTAGTTGAAGGGAATGAGCATGGCGTAGATGTCTGTCCGGGACATGTTGTAGCTGCGGTGGGCGCGGCTGATCCACATGAGATTGAGCATGTCGAAGCGGGTGCCGTAGGCCTCCTTGACGATCTTGATGTTCTTCTTCTTGACCAGACCGCCGTTGTGCTTCCAGAGTGAGGAAAAATAAAACTGATCGATAGCGGTCTCATAATCGAAGAGACCGGTCTCATTGGAGGCAAAGAGCGGTGTCAGGATCTTGTAATAGGGCGTATCCGACAGCGCATCGAGGACCTCTTCCCTGGAGGTGGCCTGGGACAGCTTGGTCAGGTCCAGGTCCGAGTATCTGTCATAGAAGTCCTTGGAGATCAGGATGCCGGGATCGACGCGTCCGCTGCTGGTGATATCCTCCAGCACATGCTTGAGGGTGTAGCACTCGAAGCGGCGGGAATAAAAGCGAAGAAAGCGTCTCTGCTTCTGATTGGCGAAATGATAGATGGACTCGAAATCCCGGTAGGTGGCGCGGGCAATGTCCGGCTCGGCCGACAGGCGGTGGGCCTTGTAGGCCTCATCGGTCAGGATGTCCTGGTAGCCCTCGTGTCTCTGCAGGACCGAGATGGCGGAGGCCACATCCTTCTGGGACAGGATCTCGCGATAATCCTCTTCGGTCAGGAGACGGGTCTGCATGCCCTTGACCTTGGTCGTCAGCGCGCTGTATTCGCGAAGGCCGCTCATAGGATGTCTCCGCTGTTGAGAATGTGGTCCACGATCTCCCCGGCCCAATCCTCATGATGCTGATCATAGTTCTGCTGAACCTGCTTTTTGGCAGCGGCCATATCCTGGCGGAGCTTGGTGAGAAGCTGTGCGTTATTGTCATCCATGGCCTTGCGGTTTTTGGCTATTCTGGCCTCGGTCTGGCTGTCGATCTCCTTATCGTAGGCCTCGGTCTTTTCCTGCATGGCGGCAGAAAGGGCAGGCTTCTTTTCCTCTGCCGATTCCACGATCTTGCGGGCCGCGACCTCGATCTCATTTAAACGCTGAAGAACCGGATCCATGTGAGTTCCTCCTTTTGTTATGTAATCCCAAACATTATAAACCTCTCTGAAAAAAATTCAAACTGTTTATTAAGGAAGAGAAGCTCCTTGCCCCCCGGGGGAGAGGGGAACTCTTAGACCGGATGAGGGATGGGAATGAGAAAGCGGGAAGCAGCTATTCGCAAGAAGGACTTCCTTGTGATATAATACAGAAACCGCCACAAAGGCGGAAAAGACTGCAAGCGTTTGGAGAAAGCTATGAGACTCAGATTCGTACCCGAAGCCGCCGGCATCATTGAAAAAAGCCCTTATGTGATCCATGATGCCCTGCCCCTTGAGCGGGATATCATGACTTATTATAAGAAGGAACAGCCTCTGCATATCGAGATCGGGACCGGCAAGGGCGGTTTTATCGTAGAAATGGCAAGGCGGGATCCGGATGTCAATTTCCTGGGCGTGGAGCGCTATGAAAGCGTGCTCTACCGGGCCTGCGAGAAGCTGGACGCTTTCCCGGAGGAGGAAAGGCCATCGAATGTCCTTTTCTTCAGCCATGATGCCAGAGACCTGGTCCAGGCTCTCGGAGAGCGTCGCGTGCCGGTCATTTACCTCAATTTCTCTGACCCCTGGCCCAAGAAAAAGCATGCCAAGAGACGTCTGACCTCGAGGAATTTCCTTAATTTATATGAAAAGATCCTGGAGGACGGCGGGCAGGTGATCTTCAAGACCGATAACCGTGCCCTCTTTGATTTCTCTGTTGAGGAGATCGGCGGAGCCGAAAACTGGGAGATCACGGACCTGACCTATGATCTCCACAGGGATCCGGTCAGAAGCGAGGGCAATATCATGACAGAGTATGAAAGAAAATTCTCGGCCCTCGGAACCAGGATCAACAAGCTGATCGCCGTCTGGCACAAGCCGAAGGGCTGAGGGACCAAGCGGCAGACGGCAGGACCAAAAAAGGAATCTCCGAAAAAATGAAAAAAGGTCTTGCATTTTATGCGGGGATTCATTATAATCATCCTTGCGCGTTGAGAACGCAGAAAATGGAATAAGCGCCTCTAGCTCAGCTGGTAGAGCACCTGACTCTTAATCAGGGTGTCCAGGGTTCGAGTCCCTGGAGGCGCACGACCGATCGGCAGCCAAAGGGCTGCCGTTCTTTTTTGCAATGCCCGACCTATATTTTGTGTCTGGAAGGGGGAAATATTACATTATTTAGGAGCCTCCAAAAAACTTTTGATTTTTGCGAAAAAAGCCCTTGATTTCGGAGTTTTATTCTGCTAATATGCACTTTGCCGCGAAAAATTGAATATGCCGCGAACCCCGACAGGATCGGGCTGCATCCGGAAAATTTCATTTTTCGAAAAAAAGGGCTTGACATAATTCAAGTCACTTGGTAAAGTATCTAATTGCGGCGCGCAAAATAAAAAGCACCGCAAAAGCACTTTGATAACTGAACAGTGAAACACATACTTGACTCGAAAATTCCAATTACAAACAGTTTCGGAAACGGAACAAACTTCAAAAAAAACGGAACGACGATACTAGTAAAAAAAGCTAGAGTTCGCCGGACCACGGAAAGAAATCTTTATGAGAGTTCGATCCTGGCTCAGGATGAACGCTGGCGGCGTGCCTAACACATGCAAG
>R11__coassemble_1534_pt1 | contig 12821 bp, 11 predicted proteins | sample R11__metabat2_high_PE_015 | metagenome-assembled genome bin R11 | reverse complement strand
GCCTGAGTCAGTCCGTCTGCTTCAGCTATGGAGTAGACAAGACAGAGCCCACCTCCTATACCCTTACCGTGATCAACGGCAGCGGCAGCGGCACCTATAAGCCCGGCGATACTGTGACGGTCGCTGCGGCGGCTGAGCAGGTCCATACGACCTTTAAGCTCTTTACGTGGCAGCCCAATGAGGCCCTTTCCTTAGATCCGACACAAAAGGTCATCACCTTTACCATGCCCGCCTGCGATGTCCGCCTGGTGGCCAATTATACGGTCGACAAGGTCAGTGTGGAGCTGCAGGAACCCAAGGCAGGTCAGACCCTGGCCGAAAAGGGCGACCTGGATGAAGACAGCCCTGAGGTTATCGACCAGATGCCTGACAGGATCCTGGACGTTGATTTCTATGATGAAGACGGCAATATCGCCACCGGCACAGCCGCTTATGATACCGAATACCTGTCGGCCATGTCGGTCAGCCTCTTCGATGCTGAGGGCTATTCCTTCACCACAGACACAGAGGTCACTCTTAACGGCGAACCGATCGGGGCCGGCATCATGGACGATGAAATAACGCTTCTGGTCCTTCATGCCAAGACTGAAGCTGAGCCGACACCGACACCCACAGAGGAGCCGACCGCGACACCTACAGAGGAGCCGACATCGACACCCACGGAGGAACCGACGGCAACTCCCACAGAAGAGCCGACATCGACACCCACAGAGGAGCCGACTGTGGTTCCCACGGAGACCCCGACCGTAGCTCCCACCACGGCTCCCACGGTCTCACCGACCACAGCACCGACGGCTGCGCCGACAAGTCAGGCCAGCTCGGCAAGTGAAAGCGTCAAGACCGGAGACAGCAATCCGACGGCCCTCTACATTCTGCTCATGCTGATCTGCGCCTTCGTCATTCTGGCTCTTTATGTCAGAAGGAAGAGGGAGTCTGAGGGCAGATAAGGATCAAAGAACCCAAAAAGCAAGGACCCGCAGCTGACAGGCTGTGGGTCCTTTTTGGTCTGTAAAAACGGAAAGATACCCTACCACCTTCAGGTTGTGGGGGACGAGCTTTACCGGTGCGGCTGCGAGTTTTTAAAGCGTATGACGAGCGGAGGTCCCATCTTCGCAGGAGACACCGGCGGCCGTCAGATCGGGGGAGAAGCCCACAAGAGCCCGGCATAAGCTGTGATAAAAAGGCTGCGAAAGCTGATCCTCTTATGCTAAAATGATGGAGCAGCGGATCTGCCAAAAAGGGAGAGAAGATGAAAATGTCATCACATGAAAGAAAAGCCTGTTTCCACCTGCCCGGTCTCTTTGAATACGAGGAGCTTTACCGCCTCTTTCTGCCTCTTTTTTTTGAGCACAGGGACTGGTTTTATGATTTCTGCCGGATCGGTTCCCTTTACGGGGCTCCCGCGGCCTGTCTCTGGGGAGGAGGACGCGTGGGCTTTGGCGAAGATGAATTCGAAAAAGTACTTTACATGATGGAAAAGTACAATATTTCCGCCCGGCTGACCTTCAGCAATTCCCTTTTAGAGGCGTCCCATCTGTCCGATTCCAAATGCAACAGCCTTTGCGCCCGGCTGGAAAAGGCCGGAGAGGGGAGGAACGGCATTATCGTCCATTCCGACCTGCTGGCGAACTATTTGCGAAAGACTTATCCCGGCCTCTATCTGGTCTCCTCGACCACCAAGGTCCTGACGGACTTTGAAGACTTGAGAAGAGAGACAGACCGGCCGGAATTTTCCTGTGTCGTCCCGGATTTTCGACTGAATAAGTGCTTTGATAAGTTAAAAACACTAAACCAGGACCAGAAGGACAAGCTGGAATTCCTCTGCAATGAGTGCTGCGCCTTTACCTGTCCGGATCGGAAGGTCTGTTACGAAAATGTGAGTCAAAAGGCGCTGGGGCTGGAGGGACCTGACCATATCTGCCGGTCACCCCATGCCGGGGAGGGCTACCGTTTCTCCCAGGCTATGAAAAATCCGGCCTTCATCAGCGTAGAGGATATAGAAAAGCTTTACCTGCCCATGGGCTTTTCCCAGTTTAAGATAGAAGGACGGGGGCTTGGCAGCGCCCTTATTCTCGAATTTCTGCTTTATTACCTGACAAAGCCGGATCATCAGATGGAGGTTCGGGAAGCCATTTATCTTGATGCCATGCTGGATCTTTTCTAAAGATAAAGATCGGGCCCGGGAGAACCTCCCGGACCCGGTTTATTCATTTGAGAGTGATCCTCACCCCTGCCCGATCATGATAATGGCCGTGATGGCTGCCATGGCCATGAAAATGCAGATGACATTGCATTGGGACACGAGTGAGCCCTTATAGCCCAGATTTTTGGAAAAGACATTGGAAATGGTGGGCGGCGGGCCGAAGTAGGCGGCTGTCAGCACGATCCTGGCCACCGTCGGGATAGGCAGAAGAAGGGTGATGACTGTCATGACAAGGCCCAGGCCCAAACGGCTTCCCAGGATGCGGAAGAGGGTCCGGGACTCGCTTTTGTCTGTGTGGAATTCCAGCTTGAGGCCGATCATGATCATGACCAGGAAAATGTTGGCATCGCCGATCACGCCTGTTACCTGGAGAAAGCGATCCGGCCAGGGCAGGCCGGTGACGGCCATAAAGAGGATGAGCAGGTAGGCATCGAAGGCCACGGAGGAAAAGAGCTTTTTCAGGATATCCTTGAGGCCGAAATGGGACTGCCCGGCCACCACCTTGGAGGCAATGGCATAATTTCCGCCTGAATTCATGATGGTATTTCCGATATTGAAAATGCAGAGATCCATGACACCTGTGCCCGGGAAGAAGGTCTTGATGAAGGGAAGGACAAAATTTCCCACATCAATGCCGGCCGTGGACAGCATGGCGACACCGCACATAAGCGGTGTCTCTTTTTTTCGGTTGAGAAGATAGGATGCCCCAAGACCGATCAGATTGACGGCCACACCCAGAAGGAGAAAGAGGAGCATACCGGCCGTAAGACCCACGCCGGCCGAGCTGTTGATGAGGAGGCAGGGCAGTGTCAGATTCATGACCAGGGCCATGACCGTATCCACAGCCCCCGGCCCCAGAAGGCGGATCCGCTTCAGGAAATAGCCCAGGCCTATGATCAGCAGGTAGATGAAGGTGTTGAATAAGATATCAGCCATAATTTACAGAAAAGCGTTTAAAAGCAGGGTGGCGCCTGACAGGATCAGGAGGACATAGACCAGCTTCAGGAAGGTCTCCTGGCGGATCCTTTTGGCGATCCGGCTGCCGATGAGGATGGCGGCCGCCACCGGAGCGGCAGAGAGAAGGACCAGCTTCCAGGAATAGGGGGTGTACATGCCCTTGAAGCCCATGTTGAGGCAGAGGTAGATGTTGAGGACGACCCAGACCGCGGAGACCGTGGCCCGGAATTCCTTCTTGTCCTTCATGGCGGAAGCCGCGTAGAGGACCAGGAAGGGACCGCCGCTTGTGAACATGCCCTGCATGGCGCCGGCCAGGATCAGGGCACCGTAGTTCCAGGGTTTTTTGAGGTCGGAGCTGTTTTTCTTCAGCAGCTTGACCAGACCGATCAGGACCACAATGACCCCGTAGAGGATCATCAGGATCTTGACGGGAAGTTTATCGTAAAGCCAGAGACCCGGGAACATGCCGATCAGCATGAAGAGGATCATCAGGGCCAGTTTTTTCCAGTTGATCTGCCGGATATTCAGCAGGGTGACGACGGCGCAGGAGACCAGAAAAACGAAGGTGATGGAGGATTTGGCATCACTGATGCCCACAAGGGCGATGCAGGGCGGCATGGCCAGAGGCGCGCCGGCAAAGCCCGTGATGGCCTGGATGATATTGGCGACCGCCAGAATAAGGACAAAAAAGAAGGTAGCCATAAGAGGTATCTTTCCGAAAAGCCGACCGCCGCAGGGAAGCGGCGGCCGGATAAGCTTAAACTGTATGGGATCTGACAGTCCTCAGCCTGCGATCAGGGCCTGCAGGGAGGTCAGGAAGCTCGTGAAGTTGCGGTAGCAGATGAAGCAGCAGATCACGATGATCACGACACCCAGAACATTGGCAAAGATCTTGTTTCTCTGATCGCCCATGAGCTTCTTGGAATTGACACAGTACATGACGAAGAAGGCGATAAGAGGCAGGATGATGGCGTTGGCCGCCTGAGCCACCAGGATGAGCTCTGTCGGAGACTTGCCGAGGGCGATGGCCAGGATGGCGCCGATGGCGATAACGATGAGCCAGATGGCGCGGAAGAAGCCGCTCTTCATGTTGCGTTCCTTGCCCAGAGCGCCTGTGGCAGCGAAGGCTGCAGACAGGGGAGCGGTGATGGCAGAGGTGAAGCCGGCAGCCAGAAGACCGATGGCGATGAAGTATTTTGCCCAGGAGCCAAGGATAGGCTCGACAGCCAGAGCCATGTCGGCGCCGCTTGTGATCTCGGTGCCCTGGATGTTGGCAGCAGCGGCGATGATGATGGCCATGGAAACGATGCCGCCCAGGCCGATGGAGATGATGGAGTCGATACGGGCATTCTTGACATCTTCCTTGCTGCCGCTTGTCCATCTCTCAGCAGAGGAGGAGGCGTGCAGGAAGAGGTTGTAGGGGACGACGGTGGTGCCGATCAGGCCGACCACGGTCATGACGCTGTTCTCACCCAGGTTGGGAGTGAAGAGACCCTTGACCACAGCGCCCCAATCCGGATTGGAGGCGATGGCTGTGATGATAAAGACTGCCGACATGACGATGACGATAGCCGTCAGGACCTTCTCGATCACCTTGTAGTTGCCGGACCAGAGCAGCAGGATGGCCAGGGCGGCAATGATGATGACGATGGCGACCGTCGGGATGTTGGGAGCCACGGCATGCAGGCCCAGGATACCGCCGGTGATATTGCCGGTCTCATAGGCGCAGTTGCCGACGAAGATGGCCACGATAACGATGATGATGGCGATCCACTTGGCGACCTTATTGCCGATGCGTTCGCGGATGTTCTCACCCAGGCCCTTCTTGGTCACAATGCCGAGTCTGGCGGACATTTCCTGGAAGACGATGGTTGCGATCGTGGAGAACAGCATGGCCCAAAGCAGGGTGTAGCCTGAGCTGGCACCCGACTTGGTGCAGGTGGTCACGGTGCCGGGGCCGATAAAGGCGGCGGCAACCAGAGCACCGGGGCCGATGTTCTTCATTCTCTGTACAAATTTGGACATAAGTTCCCTCCTCGTTGGTGGTGCCCGGGACATATGCCGGACACGGGTTGATAGATGTCCGTACCCTGAGGTTCGGACGGGCTGTCTCTGCGGTCACCCGCAGATGCTCTTATCCCCGATAAGAGGTCAGATACTGGATAGGGGTGCGATGGTGATGCCCTCAGCAGTCAGGGCATCTCGGATCTTCCGGACGAAGGCCAGGGCGGAATCGCTGTCGCCGTGGACACAGATGGAATCGATATGGAGCTCAATATCCTCTCCGGTGATGGCCGTGACCTTCTTTTCCTTGATGACCCGGATCACCCGCTGCACGGCCAGGTCTTCATCGCGGATCATAGCGCCTTCCTTTCGGCGGTTGACCAGAGAGCCGTCCGGCTCATAGGCCCGGTCCGCAAAGAATTCACGGCAGCATTTCAGGCCTCTGTCTTCGGCGGCCTTGATCATCTCACTGCCGGAAAGACCCAGCAGGATGATGGACGGATCAAACTCATAGACGGCGTCGATGATGGCCCGGGCCAGGGCGTAGTCCTTGCCGGCCATGTTGTAGAGGGCCCCGTGGGGCTTGACATGCTGGATGGGGACATCGTACTTGTGGCAGAAGGCGTAAAGGGCGCCCAGCTGATAGGTCACATAGGCCTTGGCCTCTTCGGGGGAAACGGCCATATTGCGGCGGCCGAAGCCCATGAGATCGGGAAAGCCCGGATGGGCTCCCACGCCTATGCCGGCTTCCTTTGCCAGGCGGATGGTGCGGTCCATGACCACCGGGTCCGAAGCGTGATAGCCGCAGGCCACATTGGCCGAAGAGACCAGGGGCAGGACCCTTTCATCCATGCCGATGGTGTAATTGCCGAAGCTTTCTCCCAGGTCGGAGTTGAGATCTACTTTATACAAAATGCTGCCTCCTTAACGGTATTTGAGGTCTGTGTTTTTGACATCCGTGATCAGCATATAGCCGGGCGAATGGGTGATGACGAAATCCGGCTTGACACTCATGAGAACGGACTGGGGCGTGACGCCGCAGGCCCAGAAGACCGGGACCTCGCCCTCGTGGATCTCCACGGGATCGCCGAAGTCCGGCTTCATGATGTCTTTGATGCCAATGACGGAGGGATCGCCGATGTGGATGGGTGTGCCGTGGACCTGGGGCAGGCTCCCGTGACCTGGACGGCCTTAACGATCTGGTCGTAGGGAATGGGCCGCATGGACACGGTGGTCGGACCGTGGAAGATCCCGGCCGGGACCGTTTCGATATTGGTGATATACATGGGAACGTTGCAGCCCATGGTGTTGTGGCGGATCTCAATGCCGGCCTCGATCAGCTCGGATTCAAAGGAAAAGCTGCAGCCGATCAGGAAGCTGACCAGGTCATCCCGCCAGAAGGCGGAGACGTCCTCGTATTCCCCGACCAGCACGCCCTTTTCGTAAATGCGGTATTTGGGAATATCCCTTGCGATATCGCAGCCGTCGGCAATGAAGGGCAGGTTGCGGGAGCCCGCATCGCTGACCTCGAGAATGGGGCAGGGCTTGGGATTTCTCTGGGTAAAAAGCAGGAAATCATAGGCCAGGTCTTTGGGCAGGACGGCCAGGTTGGCCTGGGCATAGCCCGGACACATGCCGGAGGTATGACCGGTGATCTTGCCCTCCCGGATCAGCTGCCTGACCTCGCGGGGCGTCATATTTGTGGTATCCATGCAAGCGCTCCTTTCCTTTATTTGTGGCCGAAGAGCCGGCGGAAAAGCTTTTTGGGTTTCTTTAAGCGGCGTCTTAAGGCATCCAGACGGTCCTCTTCCTCCAGATAGAGCCTCTGGGCTTCATTGGGGGAGACGGCCTCGAAGATGACCTTTTCTCCGGGACGTCTCTGGACGAAATCCGGAATGTCCACGCCGATGACCGTGGCGATCTTGGTGTAGCCTCCTGTGGTCTGACGGTCAGCCAGGACCACGATGGGCAGACCCTTCTTGGGGACCTGGATGGAGCCGAAGGCAATGCCGTCGGAGATGATATCCGCTCCCTTTTCGTTGTGGGTGATGGGACTGCCCTCCAGGCGGTAGCCCATGCGGTCACATTCATTTGACACGGTATATTCCGCATGCAGGAAGGTATCCATGCCCTCGGAGGTGAAATAATCATCCTGGGGCCCCAGGACCACGCGGACCCGGGTCACATTCTTTTTGTAGGTGGGCTTGGGAGCCTTCCGTCTCTCCATGAGAGGCAGCTCGGATACATTTTTTCCAAGCATGAGGTTGTCGCCTGCCATGAGCCTGCGGCCGTTGAGACCGCCAAGCTGGCTCTTGATGTCTGTGGAGCGGGAGCCCATGACCACCGGGACCTCGATCCCGCCGGCAAAGCCCACATAGCCCCAGGTTCCGTCCGAGGCGTAGGAGAAGGAGAGCTGGTCCCCTCTTTTGATGGCGATAGCCTGATACATATCCACGGGGCAGTTGTTGAGCTTAGGTGAAAAATCACCGCCGGTGATGCAGACCACGGCATCCTCGGTAAATTCAATGGTGGGGCCCATGAGACAGAATTCCAGGACAGCCTCCCGGTTCTTATTGCCCAGGAGGAGATTGGCCATGGCATAGGCCCGCTTGTCCATGGCTCCACTCACGTGGAAGCCGAAGCGCTGGAAGCCGATGCGGCCGTAATCCTGAATGGTGGTCATGAGACCGCCGTTTATGATCTTGATACTCATGTCTGCTCCTATTTCATGGTGATGCGGAATTCGTAGGAATCGGTCTTTTCCTCTTCCTCGATCGCCAGGTATTCTTCTTCGGTGATGGGCTTAAAGAGAATGTGGTCTCCGGCCTCGTAGGGGATGGAGGGCATTCTCCGGGGATTGTAGGCCTTGACCGGTGTGGTGCCTATGATCTGCCAGCCGGCAGGGGAGGCCACCGGGTAGAGGCCGGTCTGTTCACCGCCTATGCCCACGGAGCCGGCAGGTATCCTGGCTCGGGGCGTTTCGAGCCGGGGCGTAAAGAGCTTGGGGTCGAGACCGCCAAGATAAGGGAAGCCCGGCTGGAAGCCCAGCATATAGATCAGGTAGGGCCGTGAGGAATGCAGCTTGATCACGGCCTTTTCGGACATGCCGGCATGCTCTGCCACAAAGGACAGGTCGGGCCCGTATTTTCCGCCGTAGCAGACCGGAATCTCGATCACGCGGCGGGTCACGTCATTGTCAGCCTCCAGATTGGCCAGATTTTCGGTCAGGACCTTGCAGAGGGTATAGTAGGAGATCTTCCGCGGCTCATAGTTGATGAGGACCGAACGGAAGGTCGGGATCATTTCCAGTATGCCGTCGATGGGATCGGCGGACATGCGCTTGATAAAGCCGGAGATCTTCCGGTTGATCAGGACATTGATCTCATTGCCGAACTCGACCACGACGCTGCTTTCCGCAGCAGGCAGGATGCGCGGATAGGTGACAGGTTCCATAAAAATTCTCCTTAAAGAACGGGGAATAAAAATACAGAAAATATTATAAGGGATACTTTAGTGAATTACAACAATAAAGCCATCCCGAAGCTTCCCCATCGGACTTCTGACTTCCGCAGATTTTTTAAACCCATGCCGGGTGAGGGCGGTCGGAGGTCCGAAAAACAAAAAAGGCAGGGTGTCTCAAAAAAGACAGCCTTGTCTTATGAAGGCATTATATAAAAAAATGCATAAAAATGCAAGAAAAGCGAAGCCATGGGAAGGATTTCGGAGAAACCGACAAAAAAAGATTAGCCGGATCGCTTTTTTTGTGATAAAATGTCTTTTCGTAATGAGCAGCAGAAAAAGCGTAAGTCCGATTATGGACCTGCGCTTTTTTGCTGCTTTTTTCATAGTTGAGCTTAACAGAAGGAGTGTGTGTTATGAAAGAATTGGATCTGGGGACCGGGAAGATCGGCAGCCTTGTCAGGCGCTTTTCCGTTCCCTGTGTGATCAGTATGGTGGTGGCGGCCCTCTATAATATCGTGGACCAGATCTTTATCGGCTGGAGCGAGGCGGGAGCCTACGGCAATGCGGCCACCAATATCGTCTATCCCTTTACGGTCCTGGCTCTGGGCCTGGCCCTGCTTGTGGGAGACGGGGCAGCAGCCGGCTTCAGCATAGCCCTGGGCAAGGGGGACAAGGAGCAGGCTGACAGAAACATCGGCAACGGCCTTACGGTCCTGATCGCTGTCTCTGTCATTCTCTGCGCGGTCGGTTTTCTCTTCCGGACACAGATCCTGGGGATCTTCGGCGGCGATCCGGCGGAAGCCGAGTGCTATGCCTATGCCACGGATTACTTCCTGATCATCTGCGCCGGCCTTCCCTTTTACATGATCGGGCAGGGCTTAAACGCTTCGATCCGGGCAGACGGCTCACCCAAATACGCCATGGCCTGCACCCTGGCCGGAGCCGTGACAAACCTGATCTTCGATCCGGTCTTTATTTTCGGCCTGGGTATGGGTGTCAAGGGAGCGGCCATCGCCACAGTCATGGGCCAGGTCCTGACCTTTGCCATGAGCCTGATCTATCTGACCCGGTCTAAAAATTTCAGGATCGGCAGGAAGAGCATGGGTCTTGAGGGCAAAACGGTGGGGAGCATCGTCACGATCGGCATGGCCTCTCTCATCGTTCAGCTGTCCATCGTCGTCATCATTGCTGTCAACAATAACCTTCTGACCAAGTATGGCTACGGGACACTGGCCAGCACCGGGGAGGCCTTCGGAGCCGTCATTCCTCTGGCGGTCGTGGGCATCGTCATGAAGGTCTTCGGCATCGTGGTCTCCATCGTCATCGGGATCAGTCTGGGCGGTCAGCCCATCCTGGGCTTTAATATCGGGGCAGGAAACATGAAGCGGGTCAAGGAGACCATTTCCCTCATCACCAAGCTGGTCCTTGGCGTGGGCATTATCTCCTTACTCCTCTTCGAGCTGGAGCCGGATGCCATCATCTTCCTTTTCGGCAGCCACAATACGGCCGAATATATGGAATACGCCAGGCTCTGCATCCGGATCTTCCTGGGAGGCATCATCCTGACCTGCTATGTCAAGTCGGCGGCCATCATCCTTCAGTCCATGGGCAACAGCATCAAATCCACGATCCTGGCCCTTCTTCGGGATGTTATCGTCTTTGTGCCGGCCTCGATCATCATCGCCATGGTCTCACAGAGCATCGTGACCATGCTCTGGGCAGCTCTTATCTCCGACGTGGTCGCTGCCACCTTTGGCTTCTTCTTTGTCCGGTCGGAGATCCGGAAGTTTGATAAGATCCTAAAATAAAGCTGTCATTTTCTGTCAAAATAAGGTAATATGTTTCTGGTTAGAGTAAACTAATGCAGCAGAAAAAGACAGATCCCTTTTGCCGCCTTCGGGCGGCAAAAAAACGGGAGAGGGTTAGCTAAAACTAATATCAGACCGGCGGTAAAGACTTTTCTTGCGCCGGGACAGATGAGGCTGAGGATATGATAAAAACAAGATTGCTCGGACTTGTGCCGGATTCCAAAAAATATATTGCTGCCAATATTCTGATGCAGTGGCTGGGACTTCTGGCGAGCATCCTGATGACCTGGACGGTGGCAGATCTGCTCGGCTGTCTGTCCGGGGGCGGGGAAGTCTCCTTTGCCATGTCCGGGGTCCTGATCCTTCTTTCGGCGGCTGTCCGTATCCTTTCCGTCAAGCTTTCCTCCACGGCCTCCTTCTATGCTTCAAGAAGCGTCAAGCGGACCTTGAGGGGCATGATCTATGAAAAGCTTCTCAGACTGGGCTCCTCCTATGCCGATCATGTGCCGACCGCCGAGGTCGTTCAGCTGGCGGGAGAAGGTGTGGAGCAGCTGGAGACCTATTTCGGCAATTACCTTCCTCAGTTCTTTTACGCCCTTCTGGCCCCCGTGACTCTCTTTATCATCGTCAGCCGGATCAGTCTGAAAACAGCCCTGGTCCTGCTGATCTGTGTGCCTCTTATTCCCGTGGCTATCGTAGTGGTGCAGAAGATCGCCAAACGCCTCCTGAATAAATACTGGGGTCAGTACGCGGCTCTTGGCGACAGCTTTCTTGAAAATCTTCAGGGACTGACCACACTCAAGATCTACCGGGCCGATGAGGAAAGACATAAGGAGATGAACCGTGAGGCCGAGCACTTCCGGGTGGTGACCATGAAGGTCCTTTCCATGCAGCTCAATTCCATCATCGTGATGGACATCATCGCCTATGGCGGGGCAGCCCTGGGCATCATTCTGGCCCTGCTGGAAAAGGCGGCCGGCCGGATCGATCTCACCGGCTGCCTGGTGATCCTCCTGCTCTCAGCAGAATTTTTCCTGCCCATGCGGCGTCTGGGGTCCTACTTTCATGTGGCCATGAACGGCATGGCGGCATCGGACAAGATCTTCCGCCTTCTGGATCTGCCTGAGGACAGCCCCAAAACAGAGATTCCCCAAAGCAGCCGGATCGAGATCCGGGACCTGCATTTTGGCTACAGCCCGGATAAGGAAGTCCTGCATGGCCTGAACATGACCTTCCCGGCCGGCAGCTTTACGGCCCTCGTCGGAGGCTCCGGCTGCGGAAAATCCACAGTGGCCTCTATCCTGACAGGCCGGCACAGTGATTATACGGGAAGCGCCCTTCTGGGAGGCTGTGAGATCTCTGCGGTCTCAGAGACCGCTCTCCTTGAGAGGATCACTCTTGTCAGCCATAACAGCTACCTTTTTAAAGGTAATGTCCGGGAAAACCTGCTGATGGGAGCTCCTAAGGCTGCGGATGATGATCTTTGGCAGGTCCTGGAAAAGGTCAGGCTGGCGGACTTCCTGCGTGAGACCGGAGGGCTTGACCTTGAGCTTTCGGAAGGCGCCTCCAACCTGTCCGGAGGGCAGAGGCAGCGTCTGGCTCTGGCCAGAGCGCTCCTTCATGACAGTCCGGTCTATATCTTCGATGAGGCCACCTCCAATATCGATGTGGAAAGCGAAAATGACATCATGCAGCTCATTCACGAGCTGGCTCACGAAAAGACCATCCTTCTCATATCCCACAGGCTGGCCAATGTGACGGCAGCGGATCAGATCTACGTCATGGAAGAGGGCAGGGTGGTCGGAAAGGGCAGCCATGAGGAACTCCTCGGAGAAAACAGGGCCTATCAGGTCCTTTGGGAGGGCCAGCAGCTTCTGGAAAATATGACCGGGGAGGACGAAAAATGAAAAGAAGTCATTTCGAAGTCATGAAGCGTCTCATTGCCATGATCCGGCCTCTTGCCGGGACCATGGTCCTGGCCGTCATATTGGGGGTCATCGGAAATCTCTGCGCGATCTTTATCCCCCTTCTTGGCGTTTACGCCCTGACAGGGGCGGATCTCAAAACGGTCTGCCTCCTCCTGCCCCTTCTGGCAGTGGCCCGCGGCGTCCTCCACTATGCCGAGCAGAACCGCAACCATTATCTGGCCTTCAGGCTTCTGGCCCTGGTCCGCGACAAGGTCTTCGGCGCCCTTCGCTCCCTTGCACCGGCCAAGCTGGAGGGAAAGGACAAGGGAGATCTGATCGCTGTTCTGACGGCGGATATCGAACTCCTGGAGGTCTTTTATGCCCATACCATAAGCCCGATCTGCATTGCCCTTATCGTGACGGTGGTCATGACCATTCTGATCGCCTCTTATCATATCCTTCTGGGTCTGATCGCTCTGG
>R11__coassemble_1360_pt1 | contig 13943 bp, 13 predicted proteins | sample R11__metabat2_high_PE_015 | metagenome-assembled genome bin R11 | reverse complement strand
AAGCAGCAGCGGTTCATGAGCAAGTAGCGAAGCGGATTGCGAATGTCCGCTTTACCAGAAGCCTTTCACTATACTCAATCCCACAGAAATGAGATCATGTCGTACATCTCCTTCAGATCCACCTGGCACTCTCCATTCCAGATCAGGACCGGGACCTTGTCTTCAAAACCGTATATGGTGGGAAGAGTCTCTCCGGTCAGGTCATGCCGGATCAGCCTTTTCTGCTTGGGGTCCAGGATCCAGTATTCCCTGACGCCGGCCCCGATATACTTCCTAAGCTTGATGGTCATATCCTTCTTTTTGGTGGACGGAGAGAGGACCTCCAGGATAAAGTCCGGCGCCCCGTAGACCCGGCCCTTCTGAAACTTTTCCCGGTCGCAGACGATCATCACATCCGGCTGGACTATGGTCTTATCATCCTTATCCAGCTGAACATCGACCGGAGACATAAGGGGGAAGCAGGGGCCGCCCTTCTTTTGAACATAATTCATAAACTCTCTGACCACATAGCTCCCGATGGCCTGATGATAGGTGGTCGGAGCCGCCATATCATAAAAAACGCCATCGATAAGCTCGACCCTCTGATCCTCCGGCAGGGCCAGATAATCCTCCATGGTATAGTCTCTCTGCTTCTTTTGGACGCCGTAAGATGGTGCTCCCTCTCTGATCACATCACAGTCCGGCTTTCCGGCCTGATAGGACGTCGAAGTCCGTCTGCTGTTTCCGTCCGGGTCACCCGGTCCCGCCTGCTTCGAGGGTTCTTCCCCCGGGGCTTCCAGGGCCTTCTGCAGGGCCCTGACCGTTTCCTCCCGCGGGGCGGTGGTCGAGCCGGCAAAGATCTTCTGCAGGGTTCCGATCGGCACCCCCGACCTCCTGGCCAGCGTCTTATTGGAATACCCCAGTTCCCGCTTTCTTGCTTTCATCTCTTCTATGGTCATGACTGCTTCTCCTTTCTGATCCGTCTTGCGCCCTTGTTGAAACCATTATAAGCCCGTTAAAACCGTTTTGCAATATATTTGAAATATACTTTGATCCAACCGGTTGACAGACCGGTTGACAGACCTTTCCAAAAGTCAGAAAATAAAGCTGATGCGCCGCCCGGACACCTGTCGGAAATGAAGTCCGCGGCAGCTGAAAGGATCCCACCGATGAAAGTTCTGGACAGATTTTTAAGCTATGTCACCCTCATGACACCAAGTGATGAGGAAAGTCCCTCCACGCCCTCCACGCCCTGCCAGCTGGTCCTGGCCGACCGCCTGAAGGAAGAGCTTCAGGGTCTGGGGCTTGAAGCCCAAAGAGACGACCTGGGCTATGTCTACGGCCGTCTGCCCGCCAGTCCCGGCCTGGAGAAGGAGAAATGCCTGGGCTTCATCGCCCACATGGATACGGTCTCAGACTTTACCATCAAGACCGTCTGTCCTCTGGTGCATAAATATTATGACGGCCACGACCTGGCTCTGGGAGAAAGCGGCCGTTCTCTGACAGAGAAGGCCTTTCCCCACCTGCCCCTTCTGGCCGGCCGGACCCTGATCACAAGCGATGGCGAGACCATTTTGGGAGCCGATGACAAGGCAGGCATTGCCGAGATCATGACCCTGCTCGAGACCCTGCAGACCTACGGTTTCCGTCACGGGCCCCTGGCCGTGGCCTTCACGCCGGATGAGGAGATCGGCCGGGGCGCGGACCATTTCGACCTGAACCGCTTCGGAGCCGACTTTGCCTACACGGTGGACGGAGGAGCCGAGGGCGAGATCGAATACGAAAATTTCAACGCCGCCAAGGTTGTCGTCACCTTTACCGGTGTCAACGTCCATCCCGGTGATGCCAAAAATGTCATGGTCAATGCCTCTGCCCTGGCTGCGGAATTCATCTCCTCCCTGCCAAAGGGAGAATTCCCCCGCGACACTGAAGGCTACGAGGGCTTTTATCATCTGACGAAAATGCAGGGCGATGTGGCCTCTGCCTCTCTCTCCTTCATCATTCGGGACCATGACAGTCAGAAATTTGCCCAAAGAAAAAGGCTCCTGACTGAGCTGACAGGATCCTTCAATACCCGCTTCGGCGAAGGCACGGCGGTCCTCGCCATCACTGATCAGTATCAAAATATGGCCGAGAAGATCAAGGACCATTTCCACCTGATCATCAATGCCAAAATGGCTGCCGTCCGGGCCAATATCTCTCCCTGTGTCAAGCCCATCCGGGGCGGGACCGACGGAGCCCGTCTATCCTTTATGGGCCTGCCCTGCCCCAACCTCGGCACCGGCGGCTATGCCTTCCACGGACCCTATGAGCACATCACCGTCGAGGGCATGGAAAAGACCGTGAAAATGCTTCTCCAGCTGGTCGGCATCTATTCCGGTGAAGAAAATATGAGCTGCGATCATTAAAGTCAGGACCCGGCAGGTTTCAAGGCCTGTCGGGTCCTTTATTTTACGGAGACAAAGGGAGACAGAGAACCGTCCCTCTGTCTCCTCCCGTTTATTTTGTCATGGCCTCTGACACAGGAGTGGCCAGCGGAAGCCAGTTGATCTCTTCACTGGGATTTTGTTCGTTCCATTGGTCTCTGTCTTCAAGATATTTTGCATAATCAATACAAACTCCATTGTCGTCCAGTTCCGGATTAAGGCCATCCTCGCATTTGAATTCCGTCCCGTCATAGAGAGCGCGGCCATAATACCATGTGGAGTTCCCACCGCCGACCGGATGGGAGTATATAAGACCATTTCCGTCAGATGGCAAACCATATACCCCGAATTTCTCGTCCTCAAGTTGGACCAGACGAAAAAGACCCACACCTTTTTCAGATGCAGGTCTTGAGCTTTCCGCTTTTTATATTGATTTGATAACCTTTTAAACCAGAGCCTTAAACCTCTCCAGCGCGGCCCGGGTATTCTCATGTGTGCCGAAGGCGGTCAGGCGGAAGAAGCCTTCCCCGTGGGGGCCGAAGCCGCTGCCCGGCGTGCCGACCACGTTGGCCTTTTCCAGAAGGTAGTCAAAGAAGTCCCAGGACTTCATGCCGTCCGGCGTCTTCAGCCAGATGTAGGGGGCATTCACGCCGGCGTAGACCGTATAGCCCATGGAAGAGAGACCTTCCCGGATCAGGCGGGCATTTTCCATGTAATAGTCCACAAGGCCCTTAAGCTCGGCCTTGCCGTTTTCCGTATAGCAGGCCTCGCCGGCTCTCTGGATGATGTAGGGGGCGCCGTTGTACTTGGTGCCGTGGCGGCGGGCCCACATGTCATGGAGGGAAGCCCCGCCCGACTTGAGATCCGTGGGCACGACCACAAAGCCCAGGCGGACACCTGTGAAGCCGGCATTTTTAGAGAAGCTGCGAAGCTCGATGGCGCAGGTCCTGGCTCCCTCGCACTCATAGATAGAGTGGGGGATATTTTCCTCGGAAATGTAGGCCTCATAGGCCGCATCGTAGATGATCACGCAGCCCTCTTTGTTGGCATAGTCGACCCATCTCTGCAGGCCTTCCCTGGTGATGGAAGCGCCGGTCGGATTGTTGGGGAAGCAGAGGTAGATGATGTCAGGTCGCTCCCTGGGCAGGTCGGCCGCGAAAGCGTTGTCCTCGGTGCAGGGCAGGTAGATCACATTGGACCAGATGCCGGAGGCCGGATCATAGGTCCCGGTCCGTCCGGCCATGACATTGGAGTCCACATAGACGGGATAGACCGGATCGCACACGGCGATGCGGGAGTCCGGGGCAAAGAGCTCCTGGATATTGCCGGAGTCGCATTTGGCCCCATCGGACACGAAGATCTCATCGGCCGAAATGTCACAGCCGCGGGCCTTAAAATCATTTTCGGCAATGGCAGAGCGCAGGAAGTCATAGCCCAGATCCGGGGCATAGCCGCGGAAGGTCTCGGCGCTGGCCATCTCGTCCACGGCATCGTGCAGGGCCTTGATGATGGTAGGAGTCAGGGGGCGGGTCACATCGCCTATGCCCAGGCGGATGACCTTTTTGTCGGGATTGGCCTCCTCGAAGGCCCGGACCTTGCGGCCGATGGTGGAAAAAAGATAGCTGCCGGGAAGCTTGGCGTAATTGTCATTGACCTGAAACATGATCGTCTCCTTTTCTTCCTTCGGAAGGGGAAATAAGGGCATCAAGCCGGGCCTGCCTGACGGTATAAAAAATACCGGCTTCCGCCGGCACAGATGGGTCTTTCAGGGGGCAGAAAAGCCTCAGCACCCGATCTGTGCTGTTCTATGGCTCCATTGCCTTCCGAAGATATTCTTTTTTGATCGTAAACAGATGAAGATATTTTATACCCGCAGGAAGAGACAGGCAAGAGTTTTTTACCGCAGCCAGCTCCCGCCTCTCTTTTTCAGACCTCTATCTCTCCCTCAAAGACGGTCTCGGCCGGCCCGGTCATATAGACAGGCCTGCCCTGTCCCTCCCACTCGATGGTCAGATCTCCGCCGACCAGGTGCATAAGGACGGGGGATTTGGCATAGCCGTTCAGGATAGCTGCCACAGCTGCCGCGCAGGCTCCTGTCCCGCAGGCCAATGTCTCGGCCGCCCCTCTTTCCCAGACGCGCATATTGAGAGTGTGATCATCGACCACCTGGATAAATTCCGTGTTGACCCGGTCCGGGAAGCGGACATGGCTTTCAAAGCCCGGGCCGATCTCCTCCAGGGGGAAGTCCTTGGGATGGCTATCGATAAAGACCACGCAGTGGGGATTGCCCATGGACACGGCTGACATGAGATAGTCTCTGCCCTCCACGGTGATGGGCTCGGACATGACCGGACTTTTGTCTGCCTTGACCGGGATCTTCTCAGCCTCCAGAATGGGCTCTCCCATGTCCACGCGGACCTGGGTCACTTTGCCATCCCTGACCGTCAGATGCAGGTATTTGATCCCGCTTTTCGTCTCAATGGCAAGGTCCTCCTTGTCGGTCATGCCCTTATCATAGACGAATTTTCCCACGCAGCGGATGCCGTTGCCGCACATGGCTCCCTCGGAGCCGTCGGCATTGTACATGATCATGCGGAAGTCCGCCGCCTTAGAGGAGGCGATCAGGATGAGACCGTCAGACCCTATGCCGAAGTGCCGGTCACTGACCTTCTTTGCCACCTCCCCGGCATTTTCCAGAGGAGCTTTGGTGACATCCACATAGACATAGTCGTTGCCGATGCCCTGCATTTTAGTGAATTTCATAAGCATGTCTTATTTTCTCCTGTCTCTGCTGTAGGCGATAAAATCGCGGATGATGGCCTTATTTTCCTCGCTCACGAAGTCCAGATCAGCCAGCTTTTCTTCCGCCTTGCGGAAGCATTCCTCCTGGGCCTCCTCGGCATAGGCTCTGGCTCCGGACCGCTCAAAAAGTTCCTGAACGGCCGCCAGATCCTCCCGGCTGATGGAAGCCTTGCCATAGTAGGTCAGAAGCTCCTCATAGGCCGCCGGGTCATTGAGGCGGAGGTAGGCGTAGAGGATGGTCTGCTTGAATTCGGAAATGTCGGAGCCCACATCCTTGCCCAGCTCCTTTTCATCGGCATAAATGCCCAGAAGGTCGTCCTTGATCTGGAAGGCGATGCCCAGCTCATCGGCCATCTCCGCAAAAGCAGCCCGGTCCTCCCCGGAAGCGCCGCCTATGAGAAGACCCATATCCAACGGGCCGAGGACGGAATACAGAGAGGTCTTGAGGTGATAGATCCGGTAAATGGCCGCCATGAGGTCCTTGTCATTTTGGGCCTTGTCTGCGCTTCCGGAAAATTCGACCGGCAGGATGGTGTCCAGGAGCTCGCCCCGGACCGTATCCAGCATGATGCGGTCGAAGGCAGCAATGATCTCTCCCGCCCTCTCCCCGTAGGTCTCGGCCAGGTAGAGGTTGGCATCGTAGATCATGAAATCACCGGCGCAGAGGGCAGCGCTTTCGGCTATCCTCTCTCTTGTGTCACCGTCTGTGGGCGGGGTCAGGCCGCGCTCGGCCAGAGAGGCAGCATAGCGGACCTGGATGGTGGGCTTGCCCCGGCGGGACAGGGCCCGGTCGATGATATCATCGTGGATGAGGACACCCGTCTGAAAGATCTCAAAGGCCAGAGCGGCTCCGTCACTGACGGACACATCCTCGACTCCGGCGATGCGGCAGCCCAGGTTGACCAGAACGCCCCGCAGCAGCTTGCCGCCTTCATTTAAGTCGGCCATGTCTGCGAAAATGGGACGGATGACCGGCACGGCTTCGGCGCGGAGGGCCGCATTTTTCTCTGCGATCTTTGCCGCCAGGCGGGAGGCATTTTCCTTATAAAAGCTCATAAAGGCATCGTACATGGTCCGGTCCTCTTATCTTCCTTTGTTGATCTGGATCTGTTCGTAGTAATCAAGGGCCTCCTGCAGGTCCTTTTGGGAGAAGTCCGGCCAGAGGACATCCGTGAAATAGATCTCCGCATAGGTGGTCTGCCAGGGGAAGAAGTTGGACAGACGGCGGTTGCCTCCGGTCCGGATGACCAGGTCCATATCCGGATAGCCGGCCGTATCCAAATAGGAGGAAAATTCCTCCTCGGTCAGCTTGTCGGGATCCGCCTGACCGGCCCTGACCTTCTCCGTATAGGCCCGGACCGCCCGGACGATCTCATCCCGTCCGCCGTAGCTTAGGGCCACAAGGACGGTCAGCTTGTCGCAATGGGCGGTGGTCTCCTCGATCTTCCGCATGGTCTCGCGGTCCTCCGGTGCGACCAGGGTCCGGTCGCCTATGAAGATCATCCGCATGCCTTCCTCCAGGCACTCGTCTATCCTCTCCAGATAAAACTTGCCCATGAGCTTAAAGAGGCCGGCGACCTCTTCCCTGGCCCGGTTCCAGTTTTCCGTGGAAAAGGCATAGACCGTCACATAGGGAATACCGGCGGCCTTGGCCCATTTGCAGGCATCGATATAGGTGTTGACACCCATTTCATGACCCTTGATCACGGAGGTCAGCATGTGCTTTTTGGCCCAGCGGCGGTTGCCGTCCATGATGATACCGAGGTGTCTGACTTGATTTGCCATAATGATTTCTTATCCTTTCCCGGATGCTGAGTCCTCTTCATCGAAGACCTCTTCCGTCTCCTCCCAGCCTTCCACGCCGGCGAAAAAGCCCTCGACTGCGGCCTGATATTTTTCCGGATCGGTAAAATAGCCGCAGATGTGGGGCGCATTGTCGATGAGGCAGAGCAGCTTGCCGGCCCGGCAGGCCAGATAAGCCCGAACACTCTGGGAAACCGGGACCACATGATCTCCGGTCCCGTGGATAAAGAGGACGGGCAGGGTCTCATTTTCCTTCATATATTCCCGGGCCGATCTGAGGTTCAGATCCACATGAAGGATGAGACGGACATAAAAGGTGACGATATAGGCGATGGGGAAGGCCGGCATATGAAAATGCTCCCGGGCCGTGTAGACCAGCTCCTTTCCCGGATCGGTAAAGCCCGAGTCCTCGATGAGGCCCACGACCTCCTCCGGCAGCTTCTCCTTTTCGCCAAGGAGCCTCATGACCGAGGCCGCTCCCATGGACACGCCCACGGGATAGATGGGCCGGCCCTTGACAGAGGGCAGGTCCGCCGCAAAGCGGATCCAGTCCATCAGGTCCTGACTCTCCTTTATGCTGAAGGTGACCCACCTGCCCTCGCTTTTATCATGGCCGCGATGGGTGATCAGGAAAATGCCGCAGGATTCCTCCCGGTAAAAGCGGAGCATGGGGACGATATCCTCGAAGGGGGTGTCCCGGTAGCCGTGGGCGAAGATGATGGTCCTCTCCGCCTCTCCGATGGCCGGGATATAATAGCCTTTGAGCTTAAGACCGTCCCGCGAGGTCAGCTCGTACTCCTCTATCTTCAGTTTTTTCAGATAGCGCCAGCCCTCCTCATAGGCCTTGGCCCACCGGCGGTAACGCCTGGGCACGCTGCCCGGCTGACATTCGTTTTTCCGGCAGCCGAAAACATTTGTCAAAACCAGCCAGGCCAGGACCAGACAGATAAGGAGCAGGATGAGGATGGCGATGAGTATGATCCAAAAAAGCATAGCTTCTCCTCTCTCCGCAAATAAGCAGAGAGCTTTATCCGAAAATGCCGTAGGCAATGAGACTCATAATGGTGGCGGACATGGCAATGCCGCAGAGGATGGCCAAAGAGGCCTTCTTCAGGTCCACCTTGAGCAGGGCTGCGATCAGAGAGCCGGTCCAGCCTCCTGTGCCGGGCAGGGGAATGCCCACAAAGAGGACCAGTCCCCAGAATTCCATCTTTTTGATGGTACCGGACTTGTTCATGGCCCTTGTCTCCAGCTTGACGATGAGCTTGCCCAGATGCTTTGTCGGGCGAAGCCAGTCAAAGATCTTGTTGATGAAAAGCAGGATAAAGGGGATGGGCAGGATATTGCCGATGACGGAGAAAAGTATGGCCTCCGACAGGGGCAGGTTCAAAAGCCTGGCCAGAGGAATGCCGCCTCTCAGCTCGACGATAGGCAGCATGGAGACCAGGGTGACCGCCAGCTGAGGCGGCATAAATCCAAGATGGGTGGAAAACCACTGTGCAAAATCCATAAGAGACTCCTTAGCTTAAGCTCTGCCCAGGATCCCGGCCAGAGCGGCGAAAAGACGGGCCATCTCCTCCTCTGTGCCGATCGTGATCCGGAGATAATTGCGGATGCGGTCCTTGTCGAACCAGCGGACATAGATGTGGCGTTCCCTTAAGGCATCAAAGATCTCCTTAGCCGCCTTGTCCGGATGGGTGGCAAAGATAAAGTTGGAGGCTGAGCTTTCAAAGACAAAGCCCAGGTCCTTCAGGCTCTTTTCCGCCTTTTCCCGGGTGGCCATGATCTTGGCGCAGCATTCCCGGAAATAGGCCTCATCCGCCAGACAGGCGCAGCCGAGCTCTATGGCCGGCCGGCTCATGGTGTAGGAATTGAAGCTGTATTTGACATTGTTGAGAGCTTCGATCAGCTTGTCCGAGCCCATGGCATAGCCTATACGGAGACCGGCCGTATTTCTGGACTTGGAAAAGGTCTGGACCACCAGCAGGTTGTCGTATTTGGCAATGAGACCCAGAGCGCTTTCCCCGCCGAAATCCACATAGGCCTCATCGCAGATGACCACACTGTCCGGATTGGCCGAAACGATCTCCTCCACAGCCTCAAGGGGCAGGAGGGCGCCGGTGGGAGCATTGGGATTGGGAAAGACGATGCCGCCGTTTTCCCTCTTATAGTCCTCCGGACGGATGTGGAAGGCCTCATCCAGAGGGATGGTCTCATAGGGGATGCGGAAAAGCTCTGCCCAGACATCGTAAAAGCTGTAGGTGATGTCCGGGAAAAGCAGGGGCTTTGAGGAATTGAAAAAGGTCAAAAAGGCCATGGCCAGGACATCGTCCGATCCCACGCCCACAAAGACCTGGGAATCCTTAAGGCCGTAGCGGACGGCCAGGGCATGGACCAGGGCCGAAGCCTTGGGGTCCGGATAAAGGCGGAGGGCTGAAGGGTCCATTTCCTTCAGACAGCTTTCCACCAGGTCCGAAGGCGGATAGGGATTTTCATTGGTATTCAATTTGACCATGTCCGCCTGATTGGGCTGCTCGCCCGGCGTATAGGGCTCGCAGGTGCGGATGTTGTCAAGCCAGCTCATTGTCTTACCTCGTTTTCTTTCACGATATGTCGCTGAGATCTCATTTCCAAAGCTTCAGTATACAGAAGACAGGGAGGGATTGCAAGAAATGTCCTTCCCCACTCCTCAGGCCTTGAGGAAGGCGAAGGGATCTTCGTCATTGATAAAATGCATGAGGGTATAGGCGGCAGCCAGGGAGATACGCTCCTCCTTGAGGATGCGGCGGGCCTCCTCCCGGTCGGCCAGAACCACGGTGATCTCCTCGGAATCCTCCAGGTGCTGGTGGCCCAGATCTCCCGAGGCATAGCCGTAGACCAGAGACACGGATTCGTCTGTCATGCCCACGGTCGTGTAATAGGCCTTTTCAAAGGAAGGATCGACCTCAAGGAGCTCAAGCTCAAGTCCGGTCTCCTCCAGGACCTCGCGGATGGCCCCCTCATGCAGGTCTTCCCCATCCTCCACCAGACCGGCCGGCAGCTCATAGATAAAGCCGTCTATGGGGAAACGGTACTGGCGGATGAGGACGATCCTGTCATGCTGCTCGCCGTAGAGCATGAACATCATGACCCCGTCGGCCCTGTCCGCATGAGTTCGGATCTCAAGGTCCTCCTCGGTCCTGGCCCGGGATGACAGGAAATAACGTCCGGGCTTGCCCGTCTTCTTGACAGTGTCCAGCTCGTAGAAATTGAGAAATCGGTTGTCGGTCTTCTTGGTCACCCTTGTGATCTGTCCCATGATAGCTGTCCTTTCCAAATGGCTCCCTTCTTCGGGGGGAGAGTCTTTTTTATCTCACCACATTGTAACACAGGTCGGGCTGTCATGAAAAAAGAATCGAAGAGCCTCAGCCTTTCCCGGTGGGATCTGAGAATAGCCCGGGAAAAATGAAAAACCCCGGCCCGGTTTTGCCGGGTCGGGGGAGAAAAAAGCTCTGATCGTCTTTACTTGCTGATCTTAAGGCTCTTGACTGAGCTCCAGGCGGAGACATAGGTGGTGCCGGAGACCTTCTTGTAGGATCTCACATAGACCTTATAGGTCTTGCCCTTCTTGAGGGACTTGATGACCTTCTTAAGGGTAGCTGCGCTCTTGACGGTGACCTTCTTCGAAGTGGAACCGACCTTATACAGGACCTGATAGCCGGTGGCCTTAGCATTCTTGGACCACTTGACGGTCATGGTCTTGGAGGCAGAGTTGGTGACTGACTTGATGGTCGGAGCGGTCATGTAATAGGCGGACTTGGCTGCGGAAGCCTTGGCTTTGCCTACACCCGAGGCGATCGCAACCACCTTGTAGGTGTACTTGGTGCCGTTCTTCTTGGCAGCCGTATCCACATAGCTGACGGTGGCATTTTTCTTAATAGTGGCGATCAGCTTGCTGCCGCGGTAGACTCTGTAGCCTGTGGCACCTGTCACCTTCTTCCAGGTGATCTTTATGCCCTTGGCTGTGCTCTTAAGGGAAGAGATGGCTGTGGCCTTGGGCAGGATCTTGAAGGTCTTCTCGATCACAGCGGTGCCAATTGAGAAGTAATTCTCTTTAAAGGTGATGGTGACCTTGGCTGTTCCCACCTTGGTATTATTGGAATAGGAAACCGTATAATTGGCCGCATCGATCTTATTACCGTTAAGATCCTTTATGGTCACAGTCGGTTTGATGGCCTTTCCGGTATAGTAGGCATTGGATACGGTGACATTTTTGGAAATAATACCGGGATGCCAGGTGGTCGGCCCAGGATTACCGTTATACCACGGGGTCCTAAGGAGAAGCTGATAGGACTGGCCGTCTCTGGTGGTCTGAACGTTTGCGTAATATATGACACCCCATTCGCCACTATTTCTATGCCAGTTAAACGCATTGAACTCATCCGGTTCGAAGACAAAGTCTTTGGTAACCTTGCCGCAGCCGCATGCTGCGTGTTCCACTAAATTGCCATCTTCATCAAATTCGATATTGCTCACCTTCAATTGATGATTATCAGGATCTGCCTCGCTGCCGTCTTCTGTTATGTTTTCGAATCCAATGCGTTTAAAATAAACTTGTCCGTTGGATAAAGTCACGCAGTCATTTTTCAGGGCAACAGCAGTATAAGCACCTTCGGTGCAGGATGCCGGATAATAGGTGGCATCATAATCCCCTGCCTGTAAGCTGATATCCTCGGCGAAAGAACAGTTATAGCAATAAACTGTAAGGTGCAAAGTACCATCAGCATCTATGGACCAGTCGTTCTTATCGCGCAGATCGTGCTTGAACTGAATCGAGTCCGAACCGGCGACTTCATCTGGATCAATATAAAAATAATCATTGGCAAGCTTATCTTTTAGCAAAAAGTGATTACAGTATGCCTCATATTCTCCCACCTCAGCAGTAGTTTGCCCCAGTGTCGTTTCGCAGGATTTGCAGTAGACGGTATAACTCAGAGTCCCGTCCGCCTCGATGGAAGCGTCTTTCACACCAAGATTGCTGTGCGTGCATTCCTCTTCGCTTGCAGAAGCGGTCAAGACCTCCTCCTCGGCATCAGTCTGGACGGCTTCCACCGTCTCAAGTTCTGCCTGCTCGGTCTCCTCTTCCTGAGTTTCTGCAGATTCTTCGGTCACAGACTCTGTGATTTCTTCCGGCTCTTCAGCCTCGACAACTTCCGGAAGGTCTTCGGAAACTTCCTCCTCGGCCTGATCGACAGCCTGGCTCTCATAGGCTTCCGTCTCATCGGCCCATGCCGGAAATGCCATCGTCGTCACAAGCATACTTGCGGTGATGAATAATGAGATTCCCTTTAAAAATCTTTTCTTCATAAACTCCTCCTTGAAGTGGATCCTGCGCCGGCCGCTTCTTACGCCCCCTCTTAAGCAAGGCAAACCGGTCGGCACCTTTCAATGATTGATTTTGACAGGGCCAATTATACCAAAACGCGTCTCCCCCCCTGTAGAACAAATCCTTCGAGCGAATTGTTCATGGTTTGCTTGCACTTGCACTAGTCAACAAAAAGGACTGTTTTCACCAGAAAAATCGGATATATGGCGTGCACTTAAAAAGCAGAGTGCTCCTGCACTCTGCTTTCACGATTTAAGGCATCAAGACTCGCAGTTTCTTCAGCTCTTGCCCGTTAAAAAACGGGCGGCTTTTCGTTGCCGCCCTGGTTGATGTTGATGACCTTAGCCGTCCACTCGTAGGCCTTGGGCTCCACCGGGTGCTCGAAGGCATCCGACAGGCGGAGGGATCCGGCGGTTTGGCCACTCCTCGATGCCGTTGTAAAACACGTCATACCGGGGAGGCGGGACCTTCAGAAGCCTTCTGTCATCCCAGCCCCTTCTTGATCAGGACGGAGATGTGCTTGTAGAGCAGGAAGGTCAGAGCCGAGACCAGAATACCTTTGATGAGGTTGAAGGGGGCCACACAGAGGGCCACAAAGCCGAAAACCGAATGGACGCTGCCGTTGACTGCCGTGCCTGCGGCAATGATGGCCTCCATGCCGCCGAAGGCTGCCGCATACATGGGCAGGAGGACGAAGGCATTGATCAGCATGCCGGCCAGGACCATGACCAGAGTGCCGGTGATCATACCGATCAGGGCTCTCTTGCGGGTCTTTTTGCGGAGATAAATGAGGCCGGCGGGCAGGATCAGGGCCAGGCCCACGATAAAGTTGCCCAACTCGCCCACAAAGGCGGTCGAGGTCCCCTTAATGAGAAGGTGGATCAGGATCTTGATAAATTCAATGAAAACGCCTGCCACAGGGCCCAGTGAGAAGGTCCCGACCAGGACAGGCAGCTCGCTTAGATCCATTTTATAAAAGCCCGGGGCAATGAAGGGAATGGGGACCTCCAGAAACATGAGAACGGCCGCAATGGCCGAAAACATGCCTATAAAGGCCATGTAACGGATGGAACGTGAGGAATTCTTCTGCTGCGCTTTGGTGACTTCTGCCATTTTTCATATCTCCTTTTTCTTTGCAAAACGGCGTCCGTCGATCGTGATAGGGGTGTTTTTCATAAGAAATCCCCGGATATCCAAAAATATCCGGGGAGGCAAAAAATCATCCTTATCTGCTTCTTCTATCATCCAGACTGTACTGTCGGTATCGGAATCACACCGATTCGGCCCGAAGGCTCGCGGACTTTGTCTCCCGGACCGCCGTATCTGGCCGGTCCTCTGGGAAAGCTTTACCGCCGGTAGGGAATTTCACCCGTCCCCGAAGAACGCTGTTCAGTTATTGGGACTGATTGTCCAACGAATCCATTATAGCCGGACAGGTGGATATGTCAAGGGGAAGCTTGCTTTCAGAGCCCGGTTCCCTGAGTAAAAAAACAATACGGAGATAAGAAGGGCGCTGCTCCGTGATCTTTCCCCCATGTTCTCTGGCCGTTAATGTCTCGTGTACGAGA
>R11__coassemble_1239_pt1 | contig 14701 bp, 27 predicted proteins | sample R11__metabat2_high_PE_015 | metagenome-assembled genome bin R11 | reverse complement strand
GCGCATTACCATCCAGAATCTGACCATCGTCCGTGTCGACGCCGAGAAGAACCTTCTGCTTGTCCGCGGTTCCGTTCCGGGCCCCAAGAAAGCACTGGTCACGATCAAAGAAGCCGTTAAGAAGAATTGATAAGAACCCGAAAGGAGGACAAAACAGATGGCTGAGGTATCTGTTTACAATATGGAAGGTCAGGAAGTCGGCAAGCTTACACTTTCTGATGCCGTTTTCGGCGCTCCGATTAAAAGTCATTTAGTACATCAGGCTGTTGTCCTGCATCTGGCCAATAAGCGCCAGGGGACACAGAAAGCAAAGACCCGTCATGAGGTCAGCGGCGGCGGCCGCAAGCCCTGGAGACAGAAGGGCACAGGCCATGCCAGACAGGGCTCCATCAGAGCCGCACAGTGGAAAGGCGGCGGCGTGATCTTCGCCCCGGTCCCCAGAGATTATTCCTTCAAGATGAACCAGAAGGAGAAGAGAGCTGCTCTGTTCTCCGCTCTGACATCCAAGGTCGAGTCCCAGGATCTGATCGTTCTTGACAAGCTGGCATTTGACAGCATCAAGACCAAGAACATGGTCAAGGTCCTTGAAAACCTCAAGGTCGAGAAGGCCCTGGTCGTGACCAAGGGCAGAGATGAAAATGTTGCCCTTTCCGGCCGCAACATCGAGACCATCAAGATGATCCCGACCGATAACCTGAACGTCTACGATATCGTCAAGTACGGCAAGATGATCGTGACAGAGGAAGCCGTCAAGGCAATCGAGGAGGTATACGCATAATGGCAGATCTGAAATATTATGACGTGATTCTGAAACCGGTCGTGACGGAAAAGAGCATGGACATCATGTCCGACAAGAAGTACACCTTCTATGTTCATCCGGACGCCACTAAGATCCAGATCAAAGAAGCCGTCGAGAAGATGTTCGAAGGAACAAAGGTTGCCAAGGTCAACACCGTTAAGGTGCCCGGCAAGCTGAAAAGACGGGGACGCAACATGGGTTACACAGCTGAAAGAAAGAAAGCGATCGTGGCCCTGACCGAGGACAGCAAGGATATCGAGATCTTCAACGGGATCTAAGCGGTATCGCTTCCGAGGAACTATACGCAGAACAGCGTGATAAGAAATCCAAGATAAGGAGATAAACATGGGCATTAAAACTTATAAGCCTTATACACCGTCCAGAAGAAATATGACGGGCTCCGATTTTTCGGAGATCACAAAGAGCGCACCGGAGAAGGCTCTGACAGAGCATCTGGTCAAGAACTCCGGCCGCAACAACCAGGGTCACATCACAACCCGCCACAAGGGCGGCGGCAACAGAAGACGCTACAGAATGGTCGACTTCAGACGGAATTCCCAGGATGGTATCCCGGCAACCGTTAAGGCCATCGAATACGATCCCAACCGCAGCGCCAACATCGCTCTTCTCTACTATGCCAACGGCGTCAAGTCCTACATCCTGGCTCCGGAAGGCCTTAAGGTCGGCATGACAGTCATGGAAGGCGAGACCGCAGAGATCAGAGTCGGCAACTGCATGCCTCTTTCCAAGGTCCCCGTTGGTACCATGGTCCACAATGTTGAGCTTTACGCCGGCCGCGGCGGCCAGATGGTCCGCGCAGCAGGCAACGCCGCTCAGCTGATGGCTAAGGAAGGCAAGTACGCCACCCTCCGTCTTCCCTCCGGCGAGATGAGAATGGTTCCGGTCAACTGCCGCGCCACCATCGGTGTCGTGGGCAACGGCGATCACAACCTGATCAAGATCGGTAAGGCCGGCCGTAAGAGACACATGGGCATCCGTCCTACAGTCCGCGGTTCCGTCATGAACCCCAATGATCATCCGCACGGCGGCGGCGAAGGCCGCGCACCGATCGGCCGTCCGGGCCCGACCACTCCGTGGGGCAAGCCGGCTATGGGTTACAAGACAAGAAAGCATAAGAAACAGTCTGACAAGTTCATCGTCAGAAGAAGAAGCGGCAAATAAGGCCGGTGGAAGATAAGGAGGATAAAGAATGTCACGTTCTTTAAAGAAGGGCCCGTTCGCAGATGCCTATCTGCTGAAGAAAGTAGATGAAATGAACAAATCGGGCGAAAAGTCAGTTATCAAAACCTGGTCCCGCCGTTCTACCATTTTCCCGAATTTCGTGGGACATACCTTTGCGGTTTATGATGGCAGAAAGCATGTTCCGGTTTATGTAACAGATGATATGGTCGGTCATAAACTCGGTGAGTTCGTTGCAACAAGAACCTATCGCGGTCATGCTGCAAAAGACGCCAAGGGTTCACGCTAACGGCAGAGGTTGAAAGGAGAATTAACTCATGGCTAAAGGACATAGATCCCAGATCAAAAGGGAAAGAAATGACGCAAACCGGGAGAAAAGACCCAGTGCAAAGCTTTCCTATGCCAGGATACCTGTGCAGAAGGCATGCTTCGTACTTGATGCTATCCGCGGCAAGGATGTAGAGACAGCACTCGGAATCCTGACCTATAACCCCAGAAACGCTTCCCGCGTTCTGAAGAAGCTTCTTGAGTCGGCTATCGCCAATGCAGAGAACAACAACGGCATGAACAGAGCCAATCTGTACATCGCAGAGTGCTATGCAACGGAAGCCCCGGCTATGAAACGTATCCAGCCCAGAGCTCAGGGCAGAGCTTATCGCATCTTGAAGCGTACCAGCCACCTGACGATCGTGCTGGATGAGAAATAAGGAGGAAGATAATGGGTCAGAAAGTTAATCCGCACGGCATGCGTGTCGGCATTATCAAAGATTGGGATTCCAAGTGGTACGCAGAGAAGAACTTTGCGGAATACCTGGTCGAAGATAACAAGATCAGAACATATCTCAAGAAGAGATTATACAGCACAGGCATTTCCAAGATCGAGATCGAGAGAGCTTCCGAGAGAGTCAAGATCGTGATCTGGACAGCCAAGCCGGGTCTGGTCATCGGCAAGGGCGGCAATGATATTGAAGCCCTGAAGAAGGACCTGGGCAAGCTGGTCAACAGAAAGCTCATCGTTGACATCAAAGAAATCAAGAGACCTGACCGTGACGCTCAGCTGGTGGCTGAGAACATCGCGCAGCAGCTGGAGAACCGTATTTCCTATCGCCGCGCCATGAAGTCCACCATGCAGCGCACCATGCGCGCAGGCGCCAAGGGTGTTAAGACCATGGTCTCCGGACGTCTCGGCGGCGCCGATATCGCCCGTAAGGAATCCTACAGCGAGGGTACCATTCCGCTTCAGATGCTTCGTGCAGATATCGATTACGGCTTCGCAGAGGCCGATACACAGTATGGCAAAGTCGGTGTCAAAGCCTGGATCTATAACGGTGAGGTCCTTCCGACAAAAAACAATAAGGAAGGAGAGTAATCGCTATGTTAATGCCCAAAAGAATGAAATTCAGAAAGCAGATGCGCGGCAGAATGAAGGGCAAGGCCATGAGAGGCAACCGTATCAACTACGGTGAGTTCGGTCTTGTTGCTGCAGAGCCCTGCTGGATCAAAGCCAATCAGATCGAAGCAGCCCGTGTGGCTCTGACAAGATACATCAAGAGAGGCGGTAAGGTCTGGATCGACATTTTCCCGGACAAGCCCGTTTCCACACAGCCGGCCGGCAAACGAATGGGTTCCGGTAAAGGCGCTGTCGAGTATTGGGTAGCTGTCGTCAAGCCCGGCCGTGTTCTCTTTGAGATCAAGGGCGTTGCTGAGGCAGATGCCAGAGAAGCTCTCCGTCTTGCCATGCACAAGCTTCCGTGCAAGTGCAAGATCTATTCCAAGGCACAGGTCGATGAGATCGTTGATGCCAAGTTGAACGGCAAGGCAGCAGCTGCTGTCCAGGCAGAAGGCGGTGATTCAATTGAAGAGTAATAAATATCTTGAAGAACTGAGAAGCAAATCCGCTTCCGAGTTAAATGAGGAGCTTGTCTCCGCAAAGAAAGAGCTTTTCAACCTGCGTTTCCAGAATGCAACAAACCAGCTGGATAATACGGCCCGCATCACATTAGTCCGGCGCAATATCGCCAGGATCGAAACTGTTCTGGCTGAAAAGGCAAAGGAGGCATAAGATGGCAGAAAGAAATCTGAGAAAGACACGTGTCGGACACGTCGTCAGCGACAAGATGGATAAGACGATCGTTGTCGCAGTCGAAGACCATGTGCAGCATCCGGTCTACAAGAAGATCGTCAAGAAGACCTACAAGCTCAAAGCACATGACGAGAACAACGAATGCCGTGTTGGTGATACCGTAAAAGTTATGGAGACAAGACCGCTTTCCAAGGACAAACGCTGGAGACTTGTTTCTATCATCGAGAAGGCGAAGTAAGGAACAAGGAGGACAGATCATGATTCAGCAGGAAAGCAGACTTAAAGTCGCCGATAATACCGGCGCAAAGGAAATCCTCTGCATCCGCGTTTGTGGTGGCTCCAGAAGACGCTACGCCCATATCGGAGATACGATCGTGGCGACAGTCAAGGATGCAACACCCGGCGGCATGGTGAAAAAGGGTGATGTCGTTAAGGCCGTGGTTGTCAGAACAGTGGCAGGTGCCCGCCGTAAGGACGGTTCCTACATCAAGTTTGATGAGAACGCAGCCGTTATCATCAAGGATGACAACACACCGAGAGGAACACGTATCTTTGGACCGGTGGCTCGTGAGCTTCGTGAAAAGCAGTTCATGAAGATCGTCTCCCTGGCTCCGGAAGTGTTATAAGAGGAGGAATTCCATGGCATCACTTAAGATTAAGAAAGGCGATACCGTTCGCGTGATCGCCGGTAAAGATAAAGACAGAGAGGGCAAGGTCCTGTCCGTCGATATCGAGAAGAAAAAGGTCCTGGTCGAGGGCGTCAATATGATCTCCAAGCACCAGAAGCCCAATATGGCCAATCAGCAGGGCGGCATCATCAACAGAGAAGCCCCGATCGATGTTTCCAATGTTATGCTTCTTCACAAGGGCCAGCCGACCAGAGTCGGCTTCAAGGTCGAAGATGGCAAGAAGGTCCGTTTCGCCAAGAAGACCGGCGAAGTTATTGATTGAGAAAGGAGGCATTTCAAGTGAGCAGCAGACTTAAAGAGATGTATGAGACTGAAATCGTCGATGCACTTACCAAAAAGTTTGAATACAAGAATCCCATGGAAGTGCCCAAGCTCGTCAAGATCGTGGTCAACATGGGCGTCGGCGAAGCTAAGGAAAATGCCAAGCTTCTGGATTCCGCAGTGGCTGATATGGAGACCATCACCGGTCAGAAGGCCATCATCACCAAGGCTAAGAAGTCCATCGCTAACTTCAAGATCCGTGAAGGTATGGCCATCGGCTGCAAGACAACGCTCCGCGGCGATAAGATGTATGAATTCGCCGACAGACTGATCAACCTGGCACTTCCGAGAGTCCGTGACTTCCGTGGTGTCAATGCGAACGGCTTCGACGGACGCGGCAACTATTCCCTTGGTATCAAGGAACAGCTCATCTTCCCCGAGATCGAGTACGATAAGATCGACAAGGTCCGTGGTATGGATATCGTCTTTGTCACAACGGCAAAGACCGATGAAGAGGCCTATGAGCTTCTGAAGCTGTTTAATATGCCGTTTGCTAAGTAAAAAGGAGTAGATAGAATGGCTAAAACATCCATGAAAATCAAACAGCAGCGTCCGGCTAAGTTCTCCACCAGAGAATACACCCGCTGCCAGATCTGCGGCCGTCCGCATGCTTATCTGAAGAAATACGGAATCTGCCGTATCTGCTTCCGCGAACTGGCTTACAAAGGCCAGATCCCGGGTGTCAAGAAGGCATCCTGGTAAAAAAGATTATTGAAAGGAGCGTCAAAATGACAACGACAAATGATCCGATCGCGGATATGCTGACCAGAATCCGTAATGCCAATACAGCCAAGCATGACACAGTGGATATCCCCGCTTCCAAGATGAAGCTGGCTATCGCCGATATCCTGGTCAATGAAGGCTATGTTGCCAAATATGATCTTATCGATGAAGGCACTTACAAGACCATGCGCATGACCCTGAAATACGGCGCCAACAAGAACGAGCGCATCATCACAGGCCTGAAGCGTATCTCCAAGCCCGGTCTTCGTATTTACTCCGATGCTGAAAACCTTCCGAGAGTTCTCGGCGGTCTGGGCATCGCCATCATCTCCACCAATAAGGGTATCATCACCGACAAGGAAGCCAGAAAGCAGAACGTCGGCGGCGAAGTCCTGGCCTTTGTGTGGTAAATCAAAACTTTGTGAACTGAAAACAGAAAAGAGAGATCTTTTCCGAAAATTTAAGTCAGGAGGCTTTATAAAATGTCAAGAATTGGCAGAATGCCTATCACGATCCCGGCAGGTGTGACTGTCGAGGTCAAGGAAGGCAACGAAGTGACAGTTAAGGGCCCGAAGGGCACTTTGACCCGTACCTTCGACCCGGCTATGGGTATCGAAGTCAACGGCACAGAGGTCGTGGTCACCAGACCCAATGACCTGAAGAAGAACAAAGCTCTTCACGGTCTGACCAGATCTCTGATCAATAACATGGTCGTGGGCGTCAGCGCCGGCTATGAGAAGACACTGGAGATCAACGGTGTCGGTTACAGAGCAACCAAGCAGGGAAAGAAGCTTGTCCTTTCCCTTGGCTACAGCCACCCGGTCGAGATGGAAGATCCGGAAGGCCTTGAGTCCACAGTTGATGGCAACAAGATCATCATCAAGGGCATCAGCAAGGAAGCTGTCGGCCAGTATGCAGCCAATATCCGCATCAAGAGAGGTCCGGAGCCGTATAAGGGCAAGGGCATCAAGTATGCTGATGAGGTTATTCGCCGTAAAGTCGGTAAGACAGGTAAAAAATAAAGAAAGGAGAGGATAAGATGATTAGCAAGGTTTCAAGATCCGCAGTTCGCGAAAAGAAACACGCCAGAATGCGCAGCAAGCTGAAAGGCACAGCCAATAAGCCGAGATTATGCGTCTTCCGCAGCAACAAGCATATGTATGCTCAGATTGTTGATGACATCAAGGGTGCCACTCTTGTGTCTGCATCGACTCTCCAGGCAGAAGTGAAAGACGGTCTTCAGTATACAGATACAGTCGAAGCAGCTGCTAAGCTGGGGACTGTTATCGGTAAGAAGGCAGTCGATCAGGGTATCAGCGAAGTGGTCTTCGACCGCGGCGGCTTTATTTATCAGGGCAAGGTCAAAGCACTGGCCGATGCGGCAAGAGAAGCCGGCCTCACGTTCTAAGGGAAGGAGAAGATACACGAATGAGACCTGACAGCAATTCTAAAAAGAGAGAAAGAGATAATCAGAAGGACGACGGCTTTGAAGACAGCCTGGTAGCCATCAAGAGAGTTACCAAGGTCGTCAAGGGCGGACGCAACATGCGTTTCACAGCCCTGGTGGTCGTCGGCGACAAGAACGGTCATGTCGGTGCCGGTCTCGGCAAGGCTGCCGAAATTCCGGAAGCTATCCGCAAGGGCCGTGAGGATGCCAAGAAGCATCTGATCTCTGTCGCAAGAACAGATTATAAGAGCATCACACATGACAATATGGGCAAATTCGGCGGCGCTCAGGTTCTCCTGAAGAGAGCTCCCGAAGGTACCGGTGTTATCGCCGGCGGCCCGGCCCGTGCCGTCATCGAGATGGCCGGTATCAGCAACATCCGTACAAAATCTCTGGGTTCCAACAACAAGCAGAATGTTGTTTTCGCTACTCTTGAGGCTCTCAAGGGCCTGAAGACTCCGGAAGAGGTTGCACGCCTTCGCGGTAAGACCGTGGAAGAGATCCTGGCATAAGGAGGACGAAGACAATGGAAGAAAAGAAACTGGTTATCACACTTGTGAAGTCCCCGATCGGTGCTGTTCCCAAGCATCGTGAGACAGTCAAGGCCATGGGCTTTAAGAAGCTGAACTCCCAGGTTGTCCTTCCGGATAACGCAGCCACCCGTGGACAGATCAAACAGATCGGCTACATGCTCAAGGTTGAAGAAGCCTGATATTTAGGAGGAACTTAGGATGGATTTATCTAATTTATCACCCCTTCCGGGCGCTAAGAAGAGAGACGACTTCAGAAGAGGCCGTGGTGAGAGCTCCGGTAACGGCAAAACTGCCGGCAAGGGACACAAGGGCCAGAAGGCTCGTTCCGGATCCCCGAGACCGGGCTTTGAAGGCGGCCAGATGCCTCTTTACAGACGTCTGCCCAAGAGAGGCTTCACAGATCGCAACAGCAAGGACTTCACAGCTATCAATGTGGATGTTCTCAACCGTTTTGAAGACGGTGCTGTGGTGGATGTGGCAGCTCTTCTCGAGAGCGGCGCGATCTCCAAGGTCAGAGACGGTGTCAAGATCCTTGGCAACGGCGACTTAACAAAGAAGCTTACAGTTAAGGTGAATGCCGTCAGCGCTTCCGCTAAGGAAAAGATCGAAGCAGCAGGCGGTACTGTTGAGGTAATCTGATGTTAAAAAAAATCGCTGATGCTTTTCGGGTGAAAGATATCAGACACAGGATGCTTTTCGTGCTCCTGTGCCTGATCATTATCCGAGTCGGCTCGCAGATCCCCGTCCCGGGCGTCGATTCCACTTACTTTTCAGAGTGGTTTGCAGCCCAGTCAGGTGATGCTTTCAACTTCTTTGATGCCTTCACCGGCGGTTCCTTTGCGAATTTCTCGATTCTGGCTTTATCGATCACCCCCTACATCACATCGTCCATTATCATGCAGCTCCTGACGATCGCTATTCCGGCCATCGAGGAAATGCACAGGGACGGCGAAGAAGGTCGTAAGAAAATCACAGCCATCACCCGTTATCTGACGATCGGCCTTTCCCTTATGGAATCCATCGCCATGACGGTCGGCTTCGGCAATCAGGGACTGATCACGGATATGTCCTTCTCCAAGGGCGTTGTGATCGTGGTCTGCCTGACAGCAGGCTCTGCCTTCCTGATGTGGATCGGCGAGCAGATGTCTGAGAAGGGCATCGGAAACGGTATTTCCATGGTCCTTCTTATCAACATCCTGTCCCGTCTGCCCAGTGATCTGACCAGCCTTTATGATCAGTTCATCAGCGGCAAGACATTAGCCAGAGGCCTTCTGGCCGCACTCATCATCGCTGCTATTATCATCGGCGTTGTGGTGCTTGTTATCATCCTGAACGGCGCGGTTCGGAACATCCCGATCCAGCATTCCAGGAAAACGGTCGGACGCAGGACCGCCGGCGGCGGCTCCAGCCAGATACCGCTCAAGGTCAACACCAGCGGCGTTATCCCGATCATCTTTGCGTCATCCATCATGTCCTTCCCCGGCATCATCTGTACCTTTGCCGGTGTGAAAGCAGGAGATGATTTCTGGGGCACTGTGCTGAATTCCCTGAGCTCAAGCAACTGGTTCAATTTCAGCCGTCCCATTTACAATATAGGTCTTGTGATCTATATCCTTCTGGTGATCTTCTTCGCGTATTTCTATACGTCGATCACCTTCAATCCGCTTGAGGTCGCAGATAATCTCAAAAAGCAGGGCGGTGTTATTCCGGGCATTCGTTCCGGCAAGCCCACCTCGGATTATCTCAACAGGATCCTTCACTACATCATCTTCATCGGTGCGGTGGGTCTTGTGATCATTGCCGTCATCCCCTTCTTCTTCAATGGGGTCTTCAATGCCAGCGTTTCCTTCGGCGGAACATCCCTTATCATTATCGTCTCTGTCATTCTTGAGGCGGTCAAGCAGGTCGAGGCCATGATGGTGGTCAGAAACTATAAGGGATTCTTAAATGATTGATGGTTAACATGATCAGGGGCTATCCGATCTCGGACAGTCCCTGAAAGTGCGCTTTGAAAAGAAAAGAAAGGAAAAAAGAATGAGACTGATCATGCTTGGCGCTCCCGGCGCAGGAAAAGGCACACAGGCAGCCAAACTGGCAGAAGCCTACGGCATCCCCCACATCTCCACAGGCGATATCTTCCGCGCTAACATCAAGGAAGGCACAGAGCTCGGCAAAAAGGCCAAGTCCTACATGGATGCTGGCGGTCTGGTCCCGGATGAGCTGGTCTGCGATCTGGTCGCTGACCGCATCAAGAAGGATGACTGCGAAAAGGGCTTCATCCTGGACGGCTTCCCCAGGACCATTCCCCAGGCCAAGGCTCTGGACGAGGCTCTGAAGGCTATGGGTCTTGCCCTGAATGCTGCCGTTAACGTGGATGTGCCCGATGAAAATATCATCCGCCGCATGAGCGGCCGCCGCGCCTGCCTGGGCTGCGGAGCCACCTATCACATCGTCTACAACAAGCCGGCCAAGGAAGGCATCTGCGATGTCTGCGGCAAGGAACTGGTCCTTCGCGACGATGATAAGCCCGAGACCGTCAAGACCCGTCTTTCCGTCTATCACGAGCAGACCCAACCCCTCATCGACTACTATGAGGCAGAAGGCGTTCTGGTCACCGTGGACGGCACGGTCGACATCGATGTGGTCTTCAATGAGATCCGCTCCAAACTGGGTGAATAAAAATGTCAGTCAGCATTAAGACACCCCGGGAGATCGAACTGATGCGTCAGTCCTGCAAGCTCCTGTCTGAGGTCTTCAAGGCCATGGAGGAGTTTGTCAGACCCGGGATCTCCACGATGGATATCAACAGGTACGGGGATAAGCTGATCCGCCAGAAGGGCGGCAAGCCCAATTTCCTGAATTACGAAGGCTATCCGGCTTCCATCTGCGTTTCCGTCAACGATGAAGTCGTTCACGGCATTCCTTCCACGAGGAGGATCATCAGGGAGGGCGATATCGTCTCTCTGGATGCCGGACTCATCTGGAAGGGCTACCATTCGGATATGGCCAGGACCATTGCGGTCGGTCAGATCTCCGATGAGGCCAGACAGCTGATCGAGGTCACGCGGCAGAGCTTTTTTGAGGGCATCAAATACGCCAGAGCCCACTGCCACCTTCACGAGATCTCAAGAGCCATCGGCGATTATGCCGAAAGCTACGGCTACGGTGTGGTCGAAGACCTGGTCGGGCACGGGATCGGCACTAAGCTCCATGAGGAGCCCCAGGTGCCCAACTTCCGCCAGAAGGGCAGAGGCCTTCTGCTCCAGGCCGGCATGACACTGGCCATTGAGCCCATGATCAATATGGGAACCAAGGATGTGGACTGGATGGATGACAAGTGGACTGTCAAGACGGCGGACCGCAAGCTGTCGGCCCATTATGAAAATACCGTCCTCATCACGGAAGGCGAGCCCGAGATCCTGACACTGTACGAAAAATAATGAAGAGAGCCTCCGCTTCCCATGAGGCGGAGGCCTTTACCGAAAATATCCGTCATCTTTTAAGGAGGAGAAAGTTATGTCGAAAGCGGACGCCATCGAAGTCGAAGGCAAGGTCCTGGAAAAGCTTCCCAATGCCATGTTCCGTGTGGAACTTCAGAACGGCCACGAGATCCTGGCCCATATCAGCGGAAAGCTGAGGATGAATTACATCCGTATCCTTCCGGGCGATAAGGTCACGATCGAGCTGTCCCCCTATGATCTGAACAAGGGCAGGATCGTCTGGAGAGATAAATAAGAAGGAATTTTTGAAATTTAACAAAAATTTAAATTTTATCTTGAATGATGAAAACTGTTTTGTTATAATTTATTTTCGCGCGGGATTGCGCTCATTTACGGAAAGGAGGAAAAAATGAAAGTTAGATCTTCCGTAAAACCAATGTGCGAAAAGTGCAAAGTCATCAGAAGGAAGGGTTCTATTCGTATCATCTGCGAAAACCCCAAGCACAAACAGAGACAGGGTTAAGCCCGGTCCACCATTCACGAGCATAAGGTCTGCACGCGGCTGCGCAGACTTAAAGTCGGCAGATGAGACATTTGGTCCATCACGATGAGGTGCTTAATACCGGTGCGTCATTTCACCGGAAAGGTCATGCGGATTGCACACGCATGGCTGGGAATGTGTGACATTCCCCAATTAGGAAACCGTAGACACAAGAAACAAAGCAAATGGAGGTATTACAATGGCTCGTTTAGCCGGCGTCGATTTACCGAGAGACAAGAGAGTGGAAATTGGTCTGACATACATCTATGGTATCGGCCGTACCACATCCAACAAGATTCTTTCGGAAGCAAAAGTGGATCCGAGTACCCGCGTCAGAGATCTGACAGACGAGGAAGTTTCCCGGATCAAGGATGTTATGGATGCAACCTGTGTTGTGGAAGGTGATCTTCGCCGTGAAGTCGCTATGAATATCAAGAGACTTCAGGAGATCGGCTGCTACAGAGGTATCCGTCACAGAAAAGGCCTGCCCGTTCGTGGTCAGAACACCAAGAACAACGCCAGAACGCGTAAGGGCCCGAGACATACTGTGGCTAACAAGAAGAAATAATCGGTAGTATCAATTGTTTAATAATAAGAAAGTAGGTTAGTTTTTATTATGGCTGGTAAAAAAGTGACAAAGAGAGCGACGGGTAAGCGTCGTGTCAGAAAAAACGTTGAACATGGACAGGCACATATTCAGGCTTCCTTCAATAACACAATCGTGACTTTGACGGATGCCAACGGCAATGCTCTTTCATGGGCTTCCGCCGGCGGCCTGGGCTTCCGCGGTTCAAGGAAATCTACTCCTTATGCAGCTCAGATGGCTTCTGAGACAGCCGTTAAGGCAGCTCTGCCCCACGGCCTGAAGACAGTCGATGTCTTCGTCAAGGGCCCGGGTTCGGGTCGTGAAGCCGCTATCCGCGCACTGGCTGCAGCAGGACTTCAGGTTCTGAGCATTAAGGATTGTACACCGGTTCCGCATAACGGATGCCGCCCGCCGAAACGCAGAAGAGTGTAACCACACATAGGAGGAATTTATAAATGGCAGTAAACAGAGTACCTGTCCTGAAGAGATGCCGCTCCCTTGGTATCGAGCCGGCTGTCATGGGACTGGACAAAAAGTCTAACAGACAGTTAAAGAGAAGCTCCAGAAAGGTTTCCGAGTATGGCCAGCAGCTTCGCGAGAAGCAGAAAGCCAAATTCATCTACGGCGTTCTGGAGAAACCCTTCCGTAATTATTATGAAAAAGCCGACCGCATGAAAGGTATGACCGGTGAAAACCTCATGGCCATGCTTGAGATGAGACTTGACAATGTCATCTTCCGTCTCGGCTATGCCCGTACCAGACGTGAGGCCAGACAGATCGTCGACCATCGTCATATCCTGGTCAACGGCAAGATCGTCAACATCCCCTCTTATCAGGTCAAGGCCGGCGATAAGATCGAGATCAAGGAAAACAAGCGCTCCTCCGCCAGATATAAGGGCAACGGCGAGGACAAGGGTCATGAGGGCATCCTGGCTGCCACAGCCGGTCGTATGGTCCCCGAGTGGCTCGAGGCCGATGTTGAGAATATGGCCGGAATCGTGAAAGAGGTTCCGAGACGTGAAGTCATTGACGTTCCGGTCAATGAGATGCTTATCGTCGAGCTGTATTCCAAGTAATAAATGGTAAAGGAGGGACATGTCAGTGTTTGATTTTAATAAGCCGAAGATCACAATGGAACAGCCGACAAATGATAAAAATCGCAGCCGTTTCGTTGTGGAACCGCTCGAGAGAGGCTATGGGACGACACTTGGTAATGCCCTGAGAAGGATCATGCTTTCTTCACTGCCCGGCTCTGCCGTCAGCGAAGTCAAGATCGATGGTGTGCTGCATGAATTCGGCACGGTTCCCGGTGTCAAGGAGGACGTCTCCGAGATCATCATGAACCTCAAGAATCTCGCCATCCACAATGATTCCTCATCGGATGAACCAAAGACTGCTTATATCGATTTTGAGGGACAAGGCGTGATCTATGCGTCTGACATCCAGGCAGATTCCGATATTACCATTATGAATCCGGATCAGGTGATCGCGACCGTCTCCGGCAAGCGTGACAGCAACTTCTACATGGAGCTGACCATCACCAACGGCCGCGGATATGTCAGCGCTGAAAAGTCCAAATCCGAAGATATGGCAATCGGTGTGCTCGCTGTCGATGCGATCTACACACCGGTCGAGCGTGTCAACATGACCGTCGGTGATACCCGTGTCGGCCAGCAGACAGACTATGACAGCCTGACGCTGGATGTTTCCACACGCGGCACCCTGTCGCCCCGCGAGGCAGTCAGCCTGGCCGCCAAGGTGCTCAACGAGCATCTCAAGCTCTTTGTCAATCTGACAGAGACGGCCCAGTCCGCTGAGGTCATGATCGAAAAGGAAAACGACGAGAAGGAAAAGGTTCTCGAGATGAATATCGATGAGCTGGAGCTTTCCGTCCGTTCCTACAACTGCCTTAAGAGAGCAGGTATCAATACCGTCGAAGAGCTCTGCTCCAAGACATCTGATGAAATGATGAAGGTGAGAAACCTGGGACGCAAGTCTCTTGAGGAGGTCCTCACCAAGTTGAGAGATCTGGGCCTTCAGTTAAGACCCGGTGACGAACAGTAAGAGCGGACAGTCCGCGTATCGGTCAGTAAGTCCGAAAGAGCATGCCGGTACGTGCCGCAAGGAGGTTAAATTATGGCTGGTTACAGAAAATTAAGCAGAACGGCTTCTCAGAGAAAGGCTCTTCTTCGCAGCCAGGTGACGGCTCTTCTTTATCACGGCAAGATCGTGACCACAGAGTCCAAGGCCAAGGAAGTCAAGAAGATCGCCGAAGGCCTGATCGCCATGGCCGTTAAGGAAAAAGACAACTATGAGACCGTGAAGATCACTGCCAAGGT
>R11__coassemble_1114_pt1 | contig 15875 bp, 6 predicted proteins | sample R11__metabat2_high_PE_015 | metagenome-assembled genome bin R11 | reverse complement strand
CCTCCTTGTCTTTTCTTCCGTCTTATTTCCCGGAAATGTCGATCTTCTTGTTGATGCCGGTCATGGCAAAGACGTCCATGACCTCCTGTCTCACGTTGATGACGGCAAAGCTTCCGCCTGCTGTTTTCTGGCGGCGGTAGGCCGAGACCACCTCTCTCACGCCCGAGGAGGAAATGTATTCCAGCTCGTCAAAATCGAAGACCAGCTTTTCCGTCTCCGGCACGGTCTTCATATAGTCCTGAAGCTCCGGTGTGGTCTGGACATCCAGCCAGCCCGTCAGCTTAAGGGTGATGGTCGAATCCGTCTGCTGCATGGTAATAGTCATAATTTTTATCTCCTTCCGGATCATTTTCTTTGATGGATGGCTCAAGGCAATAGCCTCAGCCCTCCAGCTTTTTCTTAAGTGTCAGAATGTTTTCTTCATTTTCATAGGCATAAGAGGCCTCATCCATGATGGTCAGGACCATGAGCCGTCCCAGACCTCCGATCTCCAGGTCCGGATCGTAATCGTCGGGATCGACCACATCCTGGAGCGGATCAAAGGGAACGCCCTTATCCCGGATGACCAGGGTCATGAGGTCCTCACAGATGGTCAGGGAAAGACCGACCTGTCCCTCTTTGCCTTCATAAGCATAGCTTACCACATTGACAAAGACCTCTTCTACTGCAAGATAAAGTTTTTTGCGCAAGGTCTCCGGGATCATGACATTTTCCAGGAAGCAGGCCTTAAGACGGTCCAGCTCGGAGAGGCGGGCCGGAAGGGTCAGGTCCCAGACCTTTTCAAAGATCACGGCCTGCATGGTGATGTCATCGTGCTGAACAGCTTCGCCCGTAAAGGCAGCCAGGGCCGATCTGACCTCGCTGACCGGATCGTCCGCCGTCCTCAGGACCTCCTCGAGACGTTCCTCCCCGAAGAAGGCCTTGTCCGGATCGACAGCCTCGGTCACGCCGTCCGTATAGAGGAAGAGACCGCTGCCGCTTTCCACCGGCAGGGCTGTCTCCACGTAGGTCTCATCGTCAAAGAGGCCCAGGACCAGGCCGCTCTTATCATCCAGGACCTTTAAGGGCCGGCGGCCCTCCTCCCCCTTCAGACCAAGCAGATAGGGCGGATTGTGGCCGGCATTGGCATAGGTGAGGAGGCCGGTGACCTCGTCATAGACTGCCGCAAAGGCCGTCACGAAAAGGTTCTCGGGATTTCTCTCACACAGCTCGGCATTGACGGCCCTCATAGCCTGGGCCGGATCGCCGTAAATACGGATATTGTAGCGGATGGCCATGATAGCCGCCGAGGACATAAGGGCTGCGCTCATTCCCTTGCCGGAGACATCGGCGATCACAAAGCAGAAGCGGTGGTCATCGATGCGGAAGTAATCATAGAGGTCACCTCCCACCTCGCGGGAGGGCTTCATAAAGGCCCGGATATGGAAGAGCCCGTCATCAAAGGCGGCCGGCGGCTGCATGCCCAGCTGGATCTCGAAGGCTGCCTTGTTCTCGGCTCGGGTCTGCTCCTTTTCAGCCGTGAGAGCGCTGACATTTTCAATATAATTGCCGATGTCGTCACTCATGGTGTTGAAGGCCCCTCTCATGCGGGCCAGCTCATCCTCTCCTCGGACGGTCAGCTTCTCCGTGCTCAGCTGATCTCCCCGGACGAAATGGGTCATCCGGCTGCTGGTCTCGCGGATGGGCTTAAGGATCATCCGTCTCAGGATCAGAATGAAAAGGACCATAAGAGCGGCATGGAAGATCTCGGATATGAGGATCAGCTCATTAAAAAGCTGAAGGGAATGGGCCGCGACCGTCTCATAATTGATAAAGACCTCAGCCAGACCGATGATCCCCCCGTTGTGGTTCCAGATGGGATAGATGGCCACATAGCCGTCATATTTACCGGTGATCCTGGAATAGACGGTATCCTGGGTCTCAATAGCCTCCGTTTCAAAGGACTTGAGAGGCTTCCAGGTCGAGTGGTCATGACCGAGATCGTAGGAGACCTCATCATTGAGACCGGCCGTGATGATATCACAGCCCTCCTCAAAGGGGTCCTCCGTCCGGAAAATGTTGATAAACTGGACGCCCTCGCAATCCCGGATCGCCATGATCTGGTAAGCATAGCCCTGTATCTCTTCCTCTGTCAGATTTTCAAAGTCCGCATCGGTCAGATAAGACGAGGCCAGCCGGCAGATCAGATCGCCCAGATCCTTATTCTGATTCGAAACGATCTCCCTGACCCGGATCGTGGCATAGATCATCTGGCCGACCATGGAAATGATGGTGAGTCCGATCAGGAGGGCCAGGATCTTGGCGCTTAAGGAACGGCGGAAAAGCTTCAGCATGAGGCTGCCTCCCTTCCGAAGGAGGTCAGAGAGACCTCGACCACGGTGTTGTTCATGTTGAGGACACGGGTGTATTCCAGACGGTCGGCCAGGGCCTTGACGACCTCCAGACCGGAAATATCCAGATCATCGGCCTTCTCTCTTTCATAATTCAGGGGATTGAAGAAGGTCCCGTCATCACGGATGCGGAGAATGAGGGTATCGTCCCACCGGGACAGGCAGACATCGATATAGCTCCGTCCCGTTTCCTTAAAGCCGTAGTCGGAGATATTGGCCACCAGCTCCTCCGCGGAAACGGCGATGGCATTGGCCGCAGACCTGTCGATCTTCTCCTCCTCACAGTAGGCGATCAGGGCATGGGCCAGGGAAGCGGCCTCCTCTTTGGTGTCCCGGATGGTCACATCCACAAAGCGTCCTTCCGGAGCCTCCGGCAGGGCTGCCATATCTTTTCCCGGCAGCCTTCCTTTTTTCTGGAAAATGACCCGGAGCAGGGTCACGATGCCGAAGGCGGCGACCTCGGCGATCACCGCGCCTATGCTGGTGCCTGCCACTCCGCAGGGGCGGATCAGGAGCAGGGTCACCGGGATCAGGACGACCAGACCCTGAAGGACCGTATCGAGATTGGCCAGAAGCGGTCTCTGCAGGGTGGAATAATAATACTGGATGGTCAGGTTCATGGCATAGAAGACAAAGGAAATGGCATAAATGCGAAGGCAGGTCTCCATGAGTCCCTGAAGCTCGGCGATGTTAAAGCCGAAGAGGGCCGACACGACCGAAGGCGCGATCAGGAAGAAGACCGTCAGGGCTGCGCCGGCGATCAGGCTGATCCGGACCACACGGCTCAGCAGACGGCGGATGCCGTAATAATCCTTTTCTCCGAGAAGAACGCCGGCGATATTGGGAATGACCATGACCATGCCGTTTAAGACCAGCTGGACCAGGAAACGGCTGTTAGTGACGACGGCATAGATGGCCATGCCATCTTCACCCGTGACCGCCAGAATGCCGGCATTTAAGACAAAGAGCTGAAGGGCATTCATGACCACCAGCATGCCCTGGGAGAGACCGGTCTTAAAGATAGCCCCAAAGGAGGACAGGCCGGCCCTCACGCCCGAAAGGACAAAGACCAGCATGCGCTTTTTGGAACGAAGATAAAGGATACCGAAAATGATCAGGGCCACAGCATAGCCGGCCACGGTCGAAAGAGCCGCCCCGAAGACACCCATGTCGAAGGCCTTGATGAAGACCACGTCCAGGAGGAGATTGACGACATTGGCTGTGACATGAAGGGCCGCGCTCTCTCCCGGATGATTGTCGACACCCATAAAAGCCGCCAGGATCATGCCCAGTCCCAGGATGGGCATACCGGCCAGATAGACCCGGATAAAGTCCGTCGTATCCTCTGCCAGGGAGCCGCCGTCGGAGAGGAGCTCCGCAATGGGCTCCGCCCCCAAAAGGCCGATGGCACAGAAGACCAGATTGATGATAAGGGCAACGACCATGACGGAGGACAGTATGGCATCCGCCTGTTTCTTGTCCCGGTTGCCCAGGGAAATGGAGCAGACCGCCGCGCCCCCGCTCATGAAGATCATAAGGGGGACCTGGGCGATAAAGACCACCGGCATGCCCAGATTCATGGCCGACAGGGCCGAAGGCCCGAGGAAATTGCCGACCAGAATGGAGTCCACCAGATTGCCCAGCTGCATGGCCGCCGCCATCATAACGGCGGGCAGAAGGTAGGTATAAAATTTTCTCTTGATCAGATAGTCGTTTCGCTGCATAGCTTATTCCACCTCAAAGAAGTCAAAGCCGTCCAGGATGGCGATGACATTTTCCAGATAGGCATTGTCCGTGATGGGCCAGAGATAGCCCAGACGGTAGAGGACTTCGGTCGTAAAGCGGTTGTCGGCATCGCAGGGATAGAGCGGGGTCTCATCGTCGGAATTGTAGGCGATGATGCCAAGGACCGCATCGCGGAGAGCCGGATTCCTGGAGGCTTCCCTGACGGCTGCGCCGAAGGTCACATCATCCACGATCCGGATGTCGAAGCCGTATTTGCACATGGCGGCGATCACGTCGGACATATAGATGATGTGGCTGTTGTAGGCATGGAAGATGCTGAATTCCTCGCCGGAGGAGACCAGGGTCAGGATGGCATCGGCCGTGGAGTCGATGGGTGAGAATTCCGCTCCGGCATACATCATGGACATGGGGAAGACACCGATCTGACGGTAGGCCTTGAGGGATCTCATGAAGCCCGAGGTGATGAAGTTGATCTGGAATTCCCCGTCGGAGGCCCGGCTCATCAGGTTGCCCACGCGGATGACGCCGCCGCGGAGTCCCTTCTTTGCCTTGGCCTCAAGAAGGGCCCGCTCTGCCAGGAACTTGGTCCGGATGTAATCATTTTCAATGACCTGGTCGAAGAAGAGCATATCCTCCCGGAGCCTCTCCGTCTTCCTGGCCTCGCCCAGCATACCGCCGACCGAGGTCGTGGAGATCTGGATCAGACGTTTCCCCGAGGAGAGGCAAAGCTCGATCAGGTTTTCCACACCGCCCACATTGATGCGGTCCAGACTGTCATCCTGAACGAAATGCTTGACCAGGGCCGCGCTGTTGATGATGGTATCGGCCGGAATGTCCGCCAGAGCCTTCAGGCTCTCGGGCTCCGTGATATCGGCCTCCAGGCAGGTGATGCGGCTGACATAGTCATCCGGCAGCATGGTGCCGAAGTAATACATCCACATATTTTTGAGACGGTCCTCCGGGCTCTTGTATTTGCCCCGGCGGATAAGGCAGGTGATGTGACCCGTCCGGCCGGTCAGATAGCTGTAGAGGATATGGATACCCAGGAAGCCGGTCGCTCCGGTCAGGATGAGGTCTCCCGTCTCCTCGGCATGGGTCCGGTCGACCTCGGCCATGGTATCGGCAGAGATCAGGCTCCGGAAGGCCGAATAGTCGTAATCATCACCGAAATTCTTCTCCTTCACGGTCTCGCCCGTGAGGAAGGCGGCCATTTCCCTGGCGGTCGGATAGTCGAAGACATTTTTGTAGACCACGGCATAGCCGGCATCGGTCAGGCGGAGGACCACATTGGTGGCCGTAAGGGATGTTCCGCCGATCTCGAAGAAGTTGTCTTCCGCTCCGACTCTTTCCAGGCCCAGGACCTCCTGCATGATGTCGCAGATGGTCTTTTCCGTCTCATTGGCGGGAGCCACATAGACCGTCTCCACCGTGTAAGCGGATTCGGGCAGCTTCTTCTTGTCGATCTTGCCGTTGACGGTCAGGGGCATGGCTTCCAGCTGAACGAGGACGGGCGGGACCATGTAATAGGTCAGCTTTTCCTTAAGATGAGCCGTGAGAGCGGCATTGTCGATCTCCCTGTCGGCGGTATAGAAGCCGGCCAGGTAGTCGAAGGAGCCGTTATTTCTGACCACCACGATGCTGGTCACGATACCCGGGAAGGTGTTGATGGTGTTGGAGATCTCATCCAGCTCCACACGGAAGCCGCGGAGCTTGACCTGATTGTCCAGACGGCCGAAGAATTCGATCTCGCCTCCCGGCAGGTAACGGACCAGGTCACCGGACCGGTAGACCTTCTCGCCGTCCTTTTCCACGAAGACAGCGGCCGTCTTTTCGGGCAGGCCCACATAGCCGCGTCCCACGCCCCTGCCGCCGATGACCAGCTCACCGCAGGCTCCGATGGGGACCTCGTGGAGCTGCTTATCGCAGACATAGGCTCTGACATTGGCAGCCGGACGGCCGATGGTGATGGAATCGCCCGAGGTCAGGACCTTGGAGATACAGCTGATGGTGGTCTCCGTCGGGCCGTAGCCGTTGCAGATGACCGCATTGGGGCTGGCCTTTTCCAGCTTGTCGTAAAGGGCCGAGGGGAAGGCCTCTGCGCCGAAATCATAGAGAGCCATATTGCCCAGGGCCTCACGGATCTCCGGCACATCGACCATATTTCCGATAAAGGAAGGCGTGCAGGACATGGTATCCACACCGTTTTCCTTCATGAAACGGGCCAGGGCGATGGGATCGTGGATCATCTCCTCATCTGCCATGCAGACGGTCAGACCGTGGGCCAGAGGCAGCTGGGTCTCCATGATGGAGAAGTCGAAGGCCACGGATATGACCGAGAGGACCACGTGGCCGTAAAGGGCATACTGGTTGGTCTCGGGGTTCTTGTCATTGGCATCCAGGAAGTTGCGGAGATTGCCGTGGGTGATCATAACGCCCTTGGGCGTGCCGGTCGAGCCGGAGGTATAGATGCAGTAGGCCAGGGAATCGGAGGGGATGCCAAGGTCCGGATCACTGACCGCAGCCTGTGCGATGGTCTCTGCCGGCACCTCTTCAAAGCGGCAGACCCCGCCCTCACAGTTGACCAGACGGTCACTCTCATAGGCCCTGGCCTTCAGGTCTTCAAAGGTCAGGACCTGATAGGCCTTGCCTTCAAAAAGCTCGGTCCGGTCGGCCTTGATGGCTTCCGTGGTCAGGACGAAGCGGCAGGAAGCATCGGTCAGACAGAAGTCGATGCGCTCGTCGGGATACTCCGGCACCATGGGCAGGAAGGCCCCGCCGCTCTTCAAAATGGCCAGCTCGCCGATGAAGGCTTCCTTCCTTCTCGGCACGATAAGGCCGACCACCTCTCCGGTCTTCAGACCCAGACGGATAAGGCCGCGGGCCGCTTCATTGGCTGCTGTATTGAGCTCACCGTAGGTCAGCTCCTCTCCGCCGGCCACCACGGCCCGGCGGTCCGGATACGCGGCCGCCTCTCTTTCAAAGAGCCGGTGGGCCGCTTCCTCCGCCACCTCATGGTCCGTGGCATTCTGCTCAGCCAGAAGCTCTGCCATCTCCGGTGTGAGAAGGGAGACGGCTGACAGGGTCTCATTTTCGGCAAAGGCATCGGCGGCCTTGAAAATGCTGCCGCAAAGATAGGTCATAAAGGTCTCATCATAGAGGTCGCTCCGGTAGGTGCCCTCGATGGCCATCTGACCGTCCCGGATGATGATATCGATATCCATGGCCGCCTTGGCCGCATCCAGAGTCAGGTCGACCATGCGGGCCTTTTTGCCGCAGAGGCTGTCAAAGGCAAAGCTGTCGCCCTGGTAGGTGAAGAGGATATCCGCGCTCACGCCGTGGTCATGGGCGATCTCGGCGAAGGAGTAGATGTCATTGGCCATGGAATCGGCCATCTGGTCCTCGATCTCCTGCAGGTAGGCGGTCACGCCAGTCTTCTCCTCCCAGCGGCAGCGGACCGGGAAGGTCTTGACCAGCATGGAAATGATATCGACCTTGCGCAGATCGTTTCTGCCGTTGTAAATGGTGGTGTAGAGGACATCGTCCTTATAGAGATACCGGCCCAGGACATAGCCGAAGGCGCCGTTAAAGAGAGTGCTCATGGAAATGCCGGCCTTTTGGCAGAAGGCCCGGTAGGCCTCGGCAGATCTGCCGGGGATATAGCGGATGGGGGCAGCCTCTTCCGTTTCTTTTCTGACGGTCCGGGGCGGCAGGCAGTCGGTCTCAGCATCGGCAAGCAGGCTGTCATAGGAGGCTTTAGCCCGGGACAGCTCGGGTCCGGCCAGCTTCCTTTCCTCTTCCGCAGCGACCTCATAGCCGGTGTAGGTCTCCTTTTTCAGGGTCTCTCCGACATAGGCCTTGGAAATGTCGGACAGGAGGATATTGAGAGAGGTGCCGTCACCGATGATGTGATGAAGGTCCGCCATGAGATAGACCGCGCCGGTGTCCTCCGCCGTGAAGAGGGCGACCTCAAAGAGCCGGCCTCCGATCAGGTTGAAGGGCTGAAGGGCCGCTGCCCTGATGGCCTCAAGATCGGCCAGGGTCTCTTCGCGGACCATATCTGCCGTATAAGCTTCTCCCTCATACCTCTTCTGGCGAATGGCTCCGCCCTCACCCGCAAAAAGGGTGGTCAGGAGGTAGGGGTGGGCATTGACGGCCGCCGCGCAGGCCTCCTTGAGACGGGTCCGGTCGAGAGAGGGATCGATCTCAAGCAGCATGGGCATGTTGTAGAGAACGCTGTCCGGATGGGCCAGGCATTCGGCAAAAATACCCATCTGGGTCTTGGTCAGGGGATAATCGCTCCGAAGCTCGGAGCTCTCTTCCTCAGCGGATGCTGCAGCCTCTTCGGAGACCTTTTCTGCCCCGCCGAGCAGGAGAGCCAGCTTGCGGACGGTGGCATTTTCCTTGATGTCACGGGTCCGGATGGCCGTGTCAAAAAGACCGGACAGCTTGACATTGAACTGGACGGCTCCGATGGAGGTCAGGCCGGCCTCGTAGATATCCGTATCGATACCGAATTCGCCGTGGCCCAGCAGCTCCTTCAGGACATCGTAGATCTTCTGCTGGGTCTCATTTTCGGGAGGGGTCAGGTCCAGAGCCTGTCTTTCGGGAACGGGCAGGGCTCTCTTATTGACCTTCTGGTTCTGGTTGTAGGGGATGGCCTCGATCTGCATGGTCACGGCCGGCACCATATAGGGCGGTTTTTCCGCGGAAATGAAATCATTCATGGCCTTGATGTCCACGGGCGAGCCGTCCTCGGAGACCACATAGGCGGCGATGAATTTGCCGCCGGCCGGATCGTCATAGGCTGCCACGGTCACATCCCTGATGCCCGGGCACCGGCGGATGACCTCTTCGACCTCAGTCAGCTCGATACGGAAGCCACGGACCTTGACCTGGGCATCGCGGCGGCCGATGAACTGGACAGTGCCGTCAGGCAGGTAACGGACCACATCGCCGGTCCGGTAGACCTTTTTATGGTTCTCATCGGCTTCAAAGGGATTGACGATATAGGCCTCAGCCGTCTTGTCGGGACGGTTGAGATAGCCGCGGGAGACCTGAGGTCCGGCGATCCAGAGCTCTCCGGAGGCCCCCACGGGCAGACGGTTGCCGAAGGGATCGACGATATAGAGGCTGACATTTTCCAGAGCCTTGCCGATGGGAATGTCGCGGTAATGGTCATCCACGTCAAAGCAGGTGACGAAGACGGTGCACTCTGTCGGGCCGTAAACATTGAGATAGAGGTAGTCGGGAACGGCATCGCTGACCAGCTTTTCACCGCCCACGCCCAGGACCTTGAGACTGGGCAGGCTGCCGAGACCGGCGAACTGACGGCCGATCTGGGTGGTCATAAAGGCGTGGGTCACGCCGATCTCCGCAAAATAGTCATGCAGGGCCACCAGGTCCAGACGAAGCTCCTCGGGCACGATCATAAGGGTGCTGCCGGCCGTCAGGGTCGGATACATGTCCAACATGCAGGCGTCAAAGCCGTAGCTGGCGTAGGCCGCCACAATGGAGGTGCCGTCCAGGCCGTAGACCCGGCGTATCCAGGCGCAGAAGGCCATGAGGTTTCTCTCCTCCAGCATGACTCCCTTGGGCACGCCGGTGGAGCCGGAGGTATAGAGCATGATAAAGAGATCCTCTCTCCTGGGGGCAAGGGCCGTGAGGCTGTCCTTTTCGGGGCCGGTCAGAGCCGGACCCTGACAGATCTCATCGAGCTCAGACAGCATGATCCTCGGCCCGGTATAGTCTTCTGTGATGATGGGATCGAGCTCAGGCGTGGTGATCAGAAGGACCGCGCCGGAATCCGCCAGCATAAGATTCAGTCTTTCCGGCGGGTAGGAGGGATCGAGGGGCACATAGGCGCCGCCGGCCTTGAGGATACCAAGGGAGGCCGTTGCCATATATTCACAGCGGGGGATCAGAACGGCTGCCGTCTTCTCCCGTCCGACTCCCAGGGAGGCGAAATGCAGGGCCAGGCGGTCGGTCATCTCATCCAGCTCGGCATAAGTGATCCTTTTCTCCTTGAAAATAAGGGCGGTCCGGTCGGGACCCTCGGCCGCTGCCTGTCGGAAGAGATCGACGATGGTATGGACCTCATCATAGGGGATGGCATTGTCATTGAAGGCATCAAGGACAGCTTCATCCGCCCCGTCCGTCATGGAAAGGCCGGACATGGTCTCCGCCTTCATCATGGAAGAGGCCGCCAGGCAGAGGCTCTTGGCCAGCCCTGTGATAAAGCCGGCATCGTAAACATCACTTCGGAAATCACCCTCGACGGCCAGCTGATCGCCGTGGATGAAGACATTGATGGTCATCAGGGCCTTGGCCGTGTCGGAGACCATGGTCAGGGTCTCAGCCGGCCTGCCGCAGAAGGTGGTCTGATCGAAGAGATCGCCCTGGTAGACAAAGAGCATATCGGCCCGGACCCCGTAGTCATGAGCCATCTCGGAGAAGGCGTAGAGGTCATGGGTCATATTGCCGAGGAGCTGGTCGCCTATGCCGGTCAGATAATCGCTGACCCGTGTGTCTGCCTTCCAGGCGGCCCGGACCGGTATGGTCTTGACCAGCATGGAGACGGTCCGCTCCAGACGGGAATCGCTGCGGCCGTTGTAGACCGTGGTGATCAGGGCTTCATTTTTGTAAATATAGGAGCCTATCACATAGGCAAAGGCGCCCGTAAAGAGGGCATTCATGGAAATGCCCTTGTCCTTGCAGAAGGCCTTGTAGGCTGAGGCGGGAATGTCAGCGGTATAGGAGAAGACCTCCGTGGTCTCGGTCTCGCCGTAGAGGGTCCTCTCCGGCGCGCAGTCCGGATCGACGCCGTCCAGAAGGTTGTTGTAGTAGGCCCTGGCCTTATCATATTCCTCAGAGGCGAGGCGCTTCTCCTCCACCTGGGCGGCCTCGTAGCCCGAGAAGACCTCGCAGGGGACCTCTTCTCCTTCGTAGGCCCTGGAAATATCCGCAAGCAGGATATTGAGGGAGGTGCCGTCACTTATGATGTGGTGGGTATCGATAAAGAAATAGGTGCGGCCGAACCTGCCGTCCTCAAGGATGGCTGTGCGGACCAGGGTATCCTGATCAAGGTCGAAGGGCCGGACCAGCTGCTTTTTAAGAGAAGCCGGCAGGCTGCCGTCCTTTGGCAGAAGGAGCCTCTTTTCCGCGATCATCTCCTCGGTGTAGACCCTGCCCTCCCGGCTGGCCCTGACCTCGCCCTTTTCATTGTGGACAAAGGAGGTCAGGCAGTAGGGATGGGCATTGATGGCCGTGACCACGGCCTTTTTCAGAGTCCCGATCTCGATGGCGGGATCGATGGCCATAAGCAGGGGAATATTGTAAATGGTGGAGTCGGGATGGTCCTGGCACTCCACATAGACACCCATCTGGGTCTTGGACAGGGGATAATCGTCAAGAAGAGGCAGGCTCTCCTCTTCCCTGCCGGCCGCCGTAAGGGCCTCTGCCAGACGGCGGATGGTGCTGTTTTCCTTGATGTCCGCCGTTCTCACCGGGACCTCGAGGGCATTGGACAGACGGATGGTGAACTGGGCCGAGGCAATGGAGGTGAGGCCGGCCAGATAGATATCCGAATCGATACCGAACTCACGATGGCCCAGAAGGTCAGCCAGGATATCATAGATGGTCTGCTGGGTCTCATTTTCGGGAAGTGTGACCTCCTCATGCCGTCTTTCCGGAGCCGGCAGGGCTCTCTTATTGACCTTCTGGTTCTGGGTATAAGGAATGGCCTCGATCTGCATGGTCACCTCGGGCACCATGTAGGGAGGCTTTTCGGAGAGGATGAAGGCATTGAGACCGTCGATATCGACCGCCTCATCCGAGACCACATAGGCTGCGATAAATTTGCCGCCGGAGGGATTGTCGAAGGCCGCCACGGTCACATCCTTGATGCCCCGGTAGCGGCGGATGACCTCCTCGACCTCGGTCAGCTCGATACGGAAGCCGCGGATCTTGACCTGGGCATCCCGGCGGCCGATAAACTGGAGGCTGCCGTCGGAGAGATAGCGGACCACATCACCGGTCCGATAGGTCCGTTTGTAGGCGGGATCGTCTGTGAAGGGATTGTCCAGATAGGCCTCGGCCGTCTTTTCGGGACGGTTGAGATAGCCCCTGGTGACCTTGGGACCCGACAGCCAGAGCTCGCCGGCAGCCCCGACGGGCAGACGGCGGCCGGCCTTATCGACCACATAAAGCCTGGCATTGTCCACGGCCTTGCCGATGGGGATGTCACGGTATTTCTTATCCAGTCTGACGGCCGTGCAGTAGACGGTGCCCTCAGTCGGGCCGTAGGCATTGATCAGGGTATAGTCGGGCGGATCGAGAGAGGCCAGCTTTTCGCCGCCTGTCACAAGACATTCCAGGGAGCCGGGATTGCCGAGGGCGGCAAACTGGCGGGCGATCTGGGTGGTCATCATGGAATGGGTGATCTCATTTTCCCGGAAATAGTCATAGACGGCCTGCAGGTCCAGTCTCATATCCTCGGGAATGATATAGAGGGCTGCGCCTGAGGTCAGGGGCGTCCACATATCCTGCATATTGGCATCAAAGCCGTAGCTGGCATAGGCGGCATGGCGGGACTTGTCCGTCATGTGGCGGAAGGCCCGGTCCTGGGCCACAAAGACCATGAGGTTGCCGTGCTCGATCATGACGCCCTTGGGCAGGCCGGTCGAGCCCGAGGTATAGAGCATGGTGAAAAGGTCCTCCGGCTCAATGTCGATAAGAGGAGCCTCAGAGGCCGGATAGAAGGGAATGTCCTCCGTCATGAGACGGGGTCCCTTGAAATCCTCTTCGATGATGCCGGAAAGCTCCGGTGTGGTCAGAAGGAGAATGGCTCCCGAATCCCTGACCATGAGGTTGAGTCTTTCAGCCGGATAGGAGGGATCGAGGGGCAGGTAGGCTCCGCCTGTCTTCAAAAGGCCCAGAGAGCAGATGACCATATCCTCTGACCGGGGGATCAGGACGGCGCCGATGGTCCCGTGTCCCATGCCCTGCCTGATGAGCTCAGCGGCCAGGGCATCGGTCAGGGCATCGACCTCACCGTAGGTATAGGAGGTCTCCCCTGAGACCACGCAGGTGGCTTCGGGATGCGCCGCGGCCCTCTCCCGGAACAGGTCGACCACAGTCTTCTCATGGTCGTAGGGGACCTCTGTCTCATTGAAGCTGTCAAGAAGGGCCAGATCCTTTTCGTCAGTCAGCACGATCTCGCTGACCTTCTGTCTGATAAGCATCTCCTGCGCTGCGCGGATGATGGATCTTGCGTAGCCTTGGGCGAAAGCCTCGGTATAGCTGTCCCGGCGGAAGCCGCAGTGGAGGCTGTAAGAGCCCTTCCCCTTGTCGGAGATCTCAAAAAGGAGCTTGGTCTCTTCGATATGGGCCGGATCGTAAAGACGGGTCACCTCGTTATCCTGTCCTTTGACCAGGCTCTGATCAAAAACACGGGCCTGATAGGCAAAATTGATATCATTGCCAAGGCCGAAGGTCTGGACCACATCCGTATAGGCAAAGGCCTTGACGGCCCGGCAGCCCGTCAGGTGGTCCTGGGCATTTTTCAGCAGGACAGAAACCTCGGGGTCACCCGTCAGGTCGGTCACAAAGGGCATGGTCCGAACCAGCATGGAGACGGTCCTGGCATAGTCAGCCGTATCTCTTCCGCTGTAAATGGTGGAAATAAGGGAGGTCTCCGCATAATTGTAGATAGCTGCGGTATAGCCGACGGCCGCCGTGAAATAAGCCGATGAAGAAATGCCCAGATCATGTCTCATGGCCCGGAAGGCTTCGTCATCCAGGGTAAACTCCAGAGTGAACCAGCCCTGAGAAGGCTGACCGCCCTCACTGTCCGGGCTGGGGGCAGAGTCGGGATCGAAGCCCTCGAGGAGCTTTTCGTAATAAGCCCTTCCCTCTTCATAGGCCGGGCCCTGGCCCTGGGCCTTCTCTTCAGCTGCCTCATCCCGGTAGCTTCGTGTCTCCGCCTCCAGGGTCCGGCCCATATAGGCCGCTACCAGGTCCTTGTTCAGGATACCGACGGACATACCGTCGGCAATGATGTGGTGGATATCCACAAAGATATAGGTCCCGGACGGCGTCACATAGGCCTCATAGCGGGCAAGGGGGGAGCCATCCGGCAGGAAGGGCCGGACAAGAGCCTCCTTTTTATGGGCAAAATCCTCATCAGAAAGCTATATAACCTTAATAGTGATGTCTGCAAACACCCAGAGGAAGCTCTCTCCCTTTTCATCCGCCCGGATCACACAGGTCAGGATGGGATGGACCCTGACCATGGCCTCAAGGGCTGTCTTCAGCCGCTCCAGATCCATCCCCTTTTCCAGCCTCTTCAGGAAGGGCAGATTATAGGTGGTCCGTTCGGGATAAGCGATCCATTCCAGATAAATACCGTACTGTGTCTTTGTCAGTGCTGTCCATGTGTTTGCCATGTTTTTATCTCCTATCGGATTATTTTTTTGCGGGCCTCCGGTCTGATCATCCCCGGAAACAGCTTGGGGCCGGGCCCTGCAAGCAAAAAAGCCACAGTCTGCCGGCCGTCCCGGGCCTGCAGCTGTGACCTTTGATCTTCAGACTTTGAAACGATAGCCGACACCCCAGACCGTTTCGATGTACTGGGGCTTGGCCGAATCGAATTCGACTTTTTCGCGAATCTTCTTGATATGGACCGTGACGGTCGCAATATCGCCTATGGTCTCCATGTTCCAAATGCGGCGGAAAAGCTCCTCCTTACTGAAAACATGGTTGGGATTTTCGGCCAGGAAGGTCAAAAGGTCGAATTCCTTGGTCGTAAAGGGTGTCTCGACATCATTGACCCAGACCCGGCGGGCCGTGGTATCGATCTTAAGGCCGCGGATCTTGATGATGTGATTTTTCTGTCCCGTGCTGGAAATGAGCCTGTCATACTGGGCGATATGGGCCTTGACACGGGCCACCAGCTCTGAGGGCGAAAAGGGCTTGGTGATGTAGTCATCCGCCCCGAAGCCCAGTCCCCGGATCTTGTCGATGTCCTCCTTTTTGGCCGAGACCATAAGGATGGGATTGTTTTTCTCCTCCCGGATCTTCTGGCAGATCTCAAAGCCGTCTATTCCCGGCAGCATAAGGTCCAGGATAAAGAGATCGTAATCCTTGCCCAGGGCTGCGGCCAGACCGCTCGTGCCGTCATATTCGATATCCACGTCAAAGCCCGAAAGCTCCAGGTAATCCTTTTCCAGCTCGGCAATGGCTTCTTCATCTTCAATGATCAGTATCTTACTCATAGGCTCTTTCCGTCCTTTCCTGATGTTCTTGTCGTTTTCCTTCTGCCCTCTGTCTTATTTTTGGGACCGGATCTTTTCTCCGCTCCGGTATCAGGAGAAGGCTCTGTGTTTTCCATATATTTCCGAAGGGACAGGTACATGACCGTCCCCACGCCCTCTTTACTGACGGTCCAGACCCGGCCGCCATGGTCCTCCATGATCTTCTTGACGATGGACAGGCCTATGCCGGAGCCCTTCTGGGGCGAATGCCTGGAGGAATCGGTCCGGTAAAAGCGGTCGAAGATATGGGAGATATCCTTCTGGGAAATGCCCATGCCGTTGTCCTCGATGGCCGCCACCACCTCGTCTCCGCTGTCGTAGATGCGGATGGCGATCTCCTTGTTGGGTTTATCCATATATTTCAGGGAATTGCTGATGATATTGTGGATGACCCGGCCGAACTGCTCGGCATCGGCGATGACCTCTGTCT
>R11__coassemble_936_pt1 | contig 17502 bp, 17 predicted proteins | sample R11__metabat2_high_PE_015 | metagenome-assembled genome bin R11 | reverse complement strand
GCTATGGTCCGGTTGTTGTCGGAATCCAGCTGCATGACGGGCAGGAGGATGAGGACCAGGATCAGTCCCGGCGCGCCGAGGACATAGCCCCTCAGGTAGCCGACGGTATTTTCCAGAAGCTCAGGCGAGGAGCCGGCCCCGAGAGCTTTGGCCAGAGGGGTGGCGCAGAGGAAGATGACAGCCGTTCCGACCACTGAGACGATAAGGGCAATGAAAAAGGTGACTGACAGGGCCTGGTTGGCCTTCTTGGTGTCGCCCACGCCGATGGCGTTGGAGGTCAGGGTCTGGCAGCCGACCTGGAAGGTCCCGCCCACGGCCGCAAAGAGGGTGAGCAGGGGAGCAGCCAGTCCGTAGGCTGCCACACAGACGACACCCAGATTGGAGCCGATGATGATACTGTCGACCAGCATGCTGACGACGGTCGTGAAAAATGTGATGGCCTGTATCATGGTGATACGGCGGAAAACTCTTGAGAGCATGGGATCTCCTTCTTAAAAAATGCGTTTACCATTTGACTCCCAGATCGCCCAGACGGGTCTTAAGATCTGAGTAAGAGGTGAAGGTGATGGCGCCAAGGCCTTCTGCTTTGGCAGCCGTGGTGTTCTTCTCCATATCGTCTATAAAAACGGCCTTTTTGGGGTCGATCTTATACTCCTTGATAAGGCTCCTGTAGATCCTCTCATCGGGCTTGGTCATGTGGACCCGGTAGGACCAGTAAGCGCCGTCCATGAAATTTTCGAAGGCCATATCGCCACAGTCGTGGGCCTTGTCGTAGAGGAACTTGGGCATGTTGGAGAGAATGTAGAGCTTGTAGCCCCGGTTCTTGAGAGAGGCGATCATATCGAAGGTGTAATCGAAGGGGATGAAGCACTCGGGAACACCGTCGATGAAGCGAAGGATATCCTCCTCGTATTCCGGGAAGGCCTCCTTATACCTCTGTCTGATCTCGTTATCGGACAGGTTGCCCAGGTCAAATTCGTGCCAGAGATCGTTGAAGGCCGGCGTTTTGAAAAAGACATCCAGAGCGCCCTCGGACAGGCCCATGTTTTTGATGTAGTCCTGCCAGGAAAAGTCCATGAGGACATGGCCGACATCGAAGATGAGAGTGTCGATGACCGGTGACTTGGAGGGCCTGGCGGTCCTGGCCACCAGGATGATCACGTAGATGATGACCGGGACCAGGAAGGTACAGGCCAGTGAGGCCCGGAAAAGGGTCTGGGCGGCCGGACTTTTGATCAGGGAAAAGATCAGGGTGGCGGCATACATGGCCACGATGACGACGATGGCCAGGATGGCCAGGATCTGTTTGGTCTTTTTTTTCATAAGCTTTCCTTTAATAATAGGGCGTGAAGCCGTCTGTTTCTTCTTAAATAGATTATAGCGGGAATGGGGAAAATTACAAGGTGGACGAAGAGGAGCGATCTCCCGCCCTCGTGCCCGGATGGGACCATTTTTTATTTTCTGCTTACATATTTTTTTGACCTGTGCTAAAATGCCAAAGGCAATGAAATAAAGTGACATAAACGACACATGTGGTGCTCTGCACGTAAATCTGATCACGGGACATATGGCATTTTCGATATGAAAAGTGATCCGGTTTGCCGGTCATAGCGTGAAGCATGTGTTTTTGTTATGTAAAAACAGGAGAGAAATAAGGAGAAATATTATGCCGAGAAATCAATTCCAGAGGATGATCTTTGCCCTCCTCACCGTTGTTATCACCGTTCACGCCTATGTCTTTTACAGCCTCTATGTGGTCAACGGTTCCACCTTGATGGAGGTGACGGGAGCCGACAGCGTCCTTCATGCCATCAATGCCCAGGGCGGTGTCTATATGTTTGGTCACATGCTTCCCATCTGGGCCGTGATCCTGATCGAATTTGTCTGCGCCTACAGCCTGGAATGCCTGCTGGGCAGCCCTATGTCCTTCAAAATGGCCTGCCGCATGTTTGATCCCAAGCGCAACCACCCCATGATCTTCGAGACCGTGATCATCAGCTGCACGGTCCTTATCATGTGCCCGGCCATGAGCTTCCTGGCGGCCTGGATGTATTATCCCTATTATGCGGGTTTTCACTTCCTGACACTCCTTGCCAACTGGCTCAAGTTGATCTGCTTCAACTTCCCCTTTGCCTTCTTCTCGCAGGTCTTCTTTATCCAGCCCTTCGTGAGATGGGCCTTCGGCAAGCTCTTTGCCAGGGATATTGCCTCCCGCAACCAGCAGGCAGAGCCCGAACGTCCTGTGGACGAGCAGGAAGCCATTGCGGATATCTTCCGCAGAATGGATGAGATCCAGGAAAATCTGGCTCATGAGAGACGTCAGAGAAAGAGATTGGCGGCTAAGATCGAAGAGAAAGAATAAGAGAGAGTTCCATGGGTCGGCGCATTTGCGCCGGCTTTCTCTTTCTTGCATTTCCTTTAAAAGACGGATATGCTGAAAAGGATCGAAAGACCTTTTTGGAAAAGGATAAAAGACCATGAATATCCTTAATTTTGAACATGTGAGCAAATCCTATGAAAACCGCCGTCTCCTTGACGATGCGGTCTTCGGCATAGAGGATACGGACAAGATCGGTATCATCGGTGTCAACGGGACCGGCAAGTCCACCCTGCTGGATCTGGCGGCCGGGATCGTCGAAAGCGATGAAGGCGAGATCATAAGAAGGCGGAATCTCCGGATCTCCCGTCTGGCCCAGAACCCGGAATTTGAGAGCGGCAGGACTCTGCTGGAAAATGTGACCGCTGCCATTTCCGGTAAGGAGGACTACTGGGATGTGAAGGGTGAGGCGGTGGATATGCTGCGCACCTTCGGTATAGAAGATCCCCACGTGGATCCGGCCCTCCTCTCCGGCGGTCAGAAAAAGCGGGCTGCCCTGGTCTCGGCCCTGCTGACTCCCTCTGACCTTCTTATACTGGATGAGCCGACCAATCACCTGGACAGCGATATGATCGAATACCTCCAGACCTATCTGGAAAATTATAAGGGAGCCCTGCTCCTTGTGACCCATGACCGCTATTTCCTGGACCAGGTGACCCGTCGCATTCTGGAGATCGACAGGGGAAAGCTCTATGGTTATGAGACCAATTATGCCGGCTATCTGGAGCTCAAGGCCCAGAGGCTGAGCGATGCCTATGCTACGGAGCGCAAGCTGGCCGCCCTTTACAAAAAGGATCTGGCCTGGATCATGCGGGGCGCCCGGGCCCGGTCGACCAAGCAGAAGGCCCACATTCAGCGCTTTGAGGCTCTGAGAGACCGGGATAAGATCATAGAGGAAAGAAATGTCGAGCTTTCCTCTCTTGCCTCCCGGCTTGGCAGCAAGACCATCATCCTGGAGGATCTGGCCAAGGCCTATGACGGCCGGACTCTTTTTTCGGGCTTTTCCTATCGCTTTCTCAAAAATGACCGCATCGGCATCATCGGCCCCAACGGCTGCGGCAAATCCACGCTCCTTCGCATTCTCACGGGCTGTGAGGCGCCGGATACGGGCCGTGTGGAGATCGGTCAGACCGTAAAGATCGGTTATTTCCGTCAGGAAAATGAAGACCTGCCCGTCCGCGGGACGGTGATCGAGGCGGTCCGGGATAAGGCGGAATTCGTTTCCACAAAGGACGGCACGGTCTCGGCCGCAAAGATGTGCGAGCGCTTTCTCTTTGATGCCAACACCCAGTACACGCCCGTCGAAAAGCTTTCGGGCGGGGAAAAGAGACGGCTTGGCCTCCTTCGCATCCTCATGGATGCCCCCAATGTCCTTGTTCTCGACGAGCCGACCAATGACCTGGATATTCAAACTCTGCGAGTCCTGGAGGATTATCTGGACACCTTTGCCGGCATCGGGATCACGGTCTCCCACGACCGCTATTTTCTGGACCGGGTGGTCAGCCGCATTTTCTCCTTTGAGCCGGACGGGACCATCCGTCAGAGCGAGGGCGGCTATGAGGAATACCGTGAGAGACGATTTGCCTCTCTGGAAAATAAGAGCGTAGGTAAGCCTGCGAGGGATCGGACCGGAAAGCCTTCCGATCCGGCAGAGGCTTCGGTCTCTCAGGCCGCGAGGGATGGCCGGACTCCCCGGGCCAAAAAGAAGCTCTCCTATAAAGAGCAGAGGGAATATGATCATATTGAGGAAGAGATAGAAGCTCTCGAGGAGCGGTCCGCAGAGCTGGAGGCGGAGATCGCGGCCAACAGCTCCAGCTACACAAAGCTGGAGGAACTGACCCGTCTGAAGGAGGAAACAGAGGCTGCCCTGGAGGAGAAAATGGAGCGCTTCCTTGTCCTTCAGGATATGGTGGACGTTCTGGAGTAAATCCTAAACAGGACAAAGAAGGTCTTGACAGGTCTCTGAAAAAAAGCGTAGTATGGTCTCATTCGAAGAACAAAGGCGTTCCGCATTAAGCGGAGCGCTTTTTTTGTTAAAGACAAGGGCGTTCTGCATTTGCGGCAGAGCGCCCTTTTTTAAGGAGTGAGGCCTATGAATCGATTTGAATTACTGGAGCATGCGGATTCCGTCAATGAATTATTTGCACGATATGGTTTCAAATTCGGAATATACAAAAACAATAGCTTCAAAGAGCAGCTCTTCCCCTTTGACGCCATTCCGCGGGTGATCGAGGCCGATGAATTCGCCTATCTGGAAAAGGGACTCAAGCAAAGAGTGACAGCCCTTAACCTTTTTCTCAAGGATATTTACAGCGAGAAAATGATCGTCAGGGATGGTATTGTCCCGGAAGATTTTATCTTTGCATCTTCCGGCTATCTGGTAGAGTGCGAACAGGTCATGCCTGTGAAGGGCATTTACTCGCACATATCAGGAATCGATCTGGTCAAGGGCAAGGATGGTGTCTGGTATATCCTTGAGGATAATCTGAGAGTGCCATCCGGTGCTTCTTACCCCATGATCGCAAGAGGACTTTGCCGAAAATGCAGCCCTCAGACCTTTCGGGATACCCGCCTGGAGGACAACAGAAACTATGCGCAGCTTCTCCGCAGGACCATGGATAATGTCAATGCGGGCGGACACACAGTCATTCTGACACCGGGGCGATTTAATGCGGCTTATTTTGAGCATTCTTATCTGGCGGAGCAGACCGGAGCCCATCTGGTCAATGGTTCGGAATTGATCGTGGATAGTGACAAGCTCTACTTTATGACAGCAGAGGGAAAAAGGGAGAGGGTCGGAGCGGTTTACAGGAGGATATCGGATGAGTATCTGGATCCTATGACCTTCAATCCTGAGTCTGTCATTGGGATCCCCCATATTTATGATGTGTTCAGAAAGGGCAATGTCGCACTCCTGAATGCTCCCGGCAACGGCGTGGCCGACGATAAAGGAATTTATTATTTTGTTCCGAAAATGATCAGATATTATCTGAACGAGGAGCCTGTCCTTCAAAATGCCCCGACCTATCTTCCTTTTTACGAGGATGATATGTCTTATGTTCTGGAGCATTTTGATGATCTGGTCCTTAAGGATGTGGCAGAGGCCGGCGGATACGGGGTGGTTTTCGGAAATACCATGACACGTCAGCAAAAGGCGGATTTCATCGCGCTGCTTCATAAAGAACCCAGACGCTTTATCGCTCAGGAGGTTATTGATTTCCAGGATCTTGACATACTTGAGAACGGCAGCCCCGTACCCAGAAAGGCAGATCTTCGGGCTTTTGTACTCATGGCAGATGAGCCCCTTGTCTGGAAGAGCGGGCTGACAAGATTTTCCAGAAATCCGGATTCGTTTATTGTCAATTCATCTCAGGGAGGAGGTTTTAAGGACACATGGGTATTATCTCGGTAGAACAGGCGGACAGATTATATTGGCTGGGACGTTATGCGGAAAGAGTCTATACGACCATACGGATCTATTCCCGCAGCTTTGATACAATGATCGATGAAAAAGCAGACAGCTATGATGAATTCTGCAGAATGATCGATATTCCTAACATATATGCCAATAAGGAGGAGTTTAATAAGCACTATCCTTTTGATGAGAACAATCCCGATTCTATTATCAGCAACCTGACAAGAGCCTATGACAATGCTATTGTTCTCAGGGAAAGTATCGGGTCAGAGACACTTTCCTATATACAGCTGGCTATCTATGATATGCAGAAGGCCAGGATCAGTGCGGCACCTCTTCTGGAAATGCAGAAGGTTCTGGATAACCTTTTGGCCTTCTGGGGAGTGGCAGATGATCTGATCGATGATGAACGGATCAGAAATATTATTAAGGCAGGAAAACGGATCGAGCGGATCGATCTGTATGCCCGTCTTGGCGTGGACAGAAAGGAATTGATCCGCGAGGTCAGCCGTATGATCCCCCGTGTGGAGAGGAGCGGTCTCTCTTATGATGTCGAAAAACTGATCCGTATCAAAGAAATGGCCAATAGCTCTGTCGTGGATTATTACGGTATTGTCGCAGAGGTGGAAACTGTTTTCTGAATGAAAATGACCGTTCCCGGGCTTCGGAGACAGGTAAGCGCAGGGAGAAGCATAGGAGAAGCCGGATATGAAAAAACTGAAATTTGATTATTCTTTTGTGATCACGTATGAGTCGGATGTCAGTCTGTGCAGCTACACTATAAAGGGTATTCCCCAAAATACCGCCAGACAAAAAATAGAAGATTATGAGATCACCATGATTCCGGAGGCAAAACCGGAGTGGGGAGAGGACAGTCACGGCAATAAATATATCTGGGGCTGTAATAAGGTCCCGCATAAGCTGTTTAAATATGAGATCACCGGTACAGCTGTCTGCGGACTTGAGGATTATGAGGAGATCGTTCTGCCCAAAGAGCGGATGATCTACCGACATCCGGCCGGACTTAATCGGCCGGGCAAAGAGATCACGGGCTATTTTGAGAAGCTTTGCCGGGAAGAGGCCCTTTCCGAAGAAATGTCGGACCTTGAGAAGGCCCGGGTATTGATGGAGAGACTGTCCGAAGATTTTGAGTATGAAAAGGAATCGACCGATATTTTTACCACTGCGGAAGAGGCATTTTCTCTCGGTCGGGGAGTCTGTCAGGACTATGCTCATATTTTGATCGCCCTGCTGCAGCTGGCCGGCTGTTCGGCTCGTTATGTGACAGGCTTTCTGATAGGAGAAGGCGCTACGCACGCATGGGTCGAGGTGGCCTCAGGAGGCAAATGGTATGGACTGGATCCGACCAATCGGATTTCGGTCACGGATTCACACATCCGTCTGGGTGTGGGCAGGGATGCTTCCGAATGCCAGATCAATCGCGGCATCATACATGGTATGGGAAAGCAGAAGCTGGAGGCTTTTCTCAGTGTGACGGATGTAGGCTTCGGCAGTGATTACTTGAAGAGAGGGTTTTGAAAATGATACAGGATGTTGCCCGTATAGCCCTTCCTGTTGATGAGGTCTTAAAGATCCGAAAAAACAGGATATGCTTTCAGCCTCGAAAAAAAGGTCTCAAAAGGATCAGCATTGTGACCGGTATACATGGAGATGAGCTGGAGGGACAGTATGTCTGTTATGAACTGCAAAGACGCCTTCGGGAAGAACCGGAGGCCTTAAAGGGGATCGTTGACATCTATCCCGCCATGAACCCCCTGGGAATCGATTCCATAGAGCGGGGGATTCCGGCTTTTGATCTGGATATGAATCGCATTTTTCCGGGGAACGCTGACGGAAATATGACGGAGTATCTGGCAGCAGAGATCATAAAGGATGTTTCAGGGTCGGATCTGGTCTTTGATATACACGCCAGTAATATTTATTTGACGGAGATCCCTCAGATCAGAATCAATGAGCTTCATGAGAAGACACTTCTGCCCTTGGCGGAAGAGGCCAATATGGATTTTATCTGGGTCCATGGTGCCAGTACCGTGCTGGAATCGACGTTTGCTTACAGTCTCAATTCTACAGGCACGCCCTGCCTGGTTGTCGAGATGGGCGTGGGTATGAGGATCACCAAAGCTTATGGTCTTCAAATGGTCGAGGGAATTCTTTCCCTTATGGCAAAGCTGGGAATGTGGGAAGGCAGAACGGTGATGCCCAGAAGACCCATTATTTCCAGAAATTCCGAGGATGTCAGCTTCCTGAATGCGCCCTCCGGAGGTCTGTTTGTTCCCAGTGTCAGGCATTGGGAAAAACTAAAGAAAGGGGATCTGATAGGGGAGATCATTGATCCTCTGTCCGGTCAGATCCGGGACCGTGTGATCAGCCCTGTGAACGGTATCCTGTTTACCATCAGGGAATATCCGATCGTAGATGAAGGCTCGCTGGTCGGCAGACTTCTCAGAGAGGAGGTCCTGTCCCGATGAAAAAGAAAATATTGTATAAGATCAAAGGGCTTTATCGTGATGATCTCAGAGTGACAGGCTATGAATTCGGCAGGGGAAAGAAGGCTCTCTGTATCGTGGGCAGCATGCGGGGCAATGAAGTTCAGCAGCTTTATTGCTGCTCCCGGCTCGTGAAAAAATTCAAGCAGCTTGAGGAAGAAGGACGGATCGCTCCCGGTATCAGGATATTGATCATCCCGTCCTGCAATCCATATTCTATGAACATCCATAAAAGGTTCTGGCCCATCGACAACACGGATATCAATCGGATGTTTCCGGGATACGATCAGGGTGAGACAACTCAGCGGATAGCGGACGGCGTGTTTCGACAGATCATGGATTACGAGTATGGCATTCAGTTTACCAGTTTTTATATGCCGGGAAATTTTATGCCTCATGTCAGAATGATGGATGAGGGCTATTCGGATGAGGAGACCGCAAAGCTTTTCGGGCTGCCCTTTGTGGTCCGGAGAAGTGTCAGGCCCTATGATACGGCTACCCTGAATTACAACTGGCAGGTTTGGGATACGAAGGCATACAGCCTTTATACCACGACCACGACAGGAATCGATGTTAAGAGCGCCGGTCAGGCTGTCCTGAGCGTTTTGAGATTTGCAGGAGCATTGGGATTCGTCAAATATCAGGAAAATAAGACTCACAGGACCCGTGTTATAGAGGATCGTGACTTGATTACTGTCAGAACGGCCAAGTCCGGGCTTTTCGAGCCGTTGGTCAAGGCTGGGGACATCGTGACGGAGGGCACGCCTTTGGCTCATATTTCGGAGGCCTATGAGGGTGAGATCATGGAGACCCTTTATGCGCCGACCGATGCGGCTGTCTTTTTTATGCACAATGAACCTCTGACCTATGCCGATACGGCAGTGATCAAGCTGGTGGAGACCGAAAAATGATGCAGAGCAAAGCCTATGATCTGTCTGAATGATTATCTTTATAAAGGTGATACGGTCTTAAAGATCCTGCACAGCTATTCTCAGGATCTGAGGGAGTCTGCTCTGCTTGAGAGGAATCCCATTGATCTTCTTCATGCCAATTTCCTGACAGAGGCTACCGAGCTTTTGGAACACAATGAATTCTTAACCTCCCAGGCTGCCAGGATCAGGAAGTTTTATCATTATATGGTGAAAGAATTTCCGAATCTGGCATTTACTTTTAAGGGAAGGATCAAATCTCTGATCAGATATGAGGAAAAATTCAACGGTAATATCGTTGAGTTTATCCATGCCTATTATCTGAAGTATGGAAAATATCCTTCTGAGGCGGAGATCAAAAATGAACTCAAATACCTGAGGGATTTTATCGCCTACAGGATCGTGATCTCCGTGCCGTCCTGTCAGCTGAAAAAGGATCAGGACAAACGCGAAACAGAGATCGCTTATCTTTATGATATTGCCAACAGGCTGCCCTATTTTCTGGAGGCCGGAGGCTTCAGCGCAGAGGTGACCCGGATCGACGAGGAAGAAAAATCACCGAATCTGACTCCGGAAGTCAGACCTTATTACAAGGACTATATTTATTCTCCGAAAGAGATAGGGTATGAATCTCTTCATATCATCTTTTTTGACAGTGTCTCCAGATGTTATGTTGAAGTCCAGCTCAGAACAAAGGAGATGGATGATTTTGCGGAGATCGGACCGGCCAATCATCTGGGCTATGAAAAGCATCAGGAGATTGAAAGGGCCAGACGGGATGCTGTTCCCGAGGGGAAATGTCTGTATTTTGACCAGGCTTATGAAAGAGGCATGAGGCTTCAGATGCTGGAATTGAATAAGGTCGATGTCAACATGTTTGCGGCCGTTGACAATCACCTGATCAATGACGGGTGCGGTCTTTACAGGGGACGCCAGATCACACCGTTCGAGCATCTTTCGCGATTTCAAAGTGAATAAGACAGGAAAGGCTCCTGCCCGGAAAAAAGCGGATCATCAGGGCCCGCTTTTTTGTTGCCTTCGAATCGAAAGATATTTGTCAAAATGCAAAGCATGTGCTATACTTTGGCAGATTACGGGCATTTGTCAAAGAGACATTTCCCGGAAAACAGGCTGTACCGCCGGAGGGCGGGAATCTTTCATTTTATAAGGAGATAAGACTCATGACAGAAGAGAAGACAGCAGCACGCATGAACGCAGAGGCTGCGGAGGCCACACCCACGCCCGCTGTGGCGGAAGAGCTGAAGATAGATAAGAACACCCTTCTGGGTAAGTGGAGAAGCAAGGCTTACGACCAGAAGGCAGATAAGGGGGCGCTCCAGAGATTCTGGACTATCTATTTTGCCCATGAGAAGGACATTTACGCTACCCTGCTCAAGAACCCGGATGAAGTCGTGAAGGGCACGGTCAAGGAGCTGGCTGAAAAGTACGAGGTCTCTCTGGAGACCATGGTCGGCTTCCTGGACGGCATCAACGACTCCCTGGTCGAGCCCAACCCCATCGAGACCATGGATGAGGAGACAGTGGTCAACCTTGGCTTTGACAAGGCCCTTCTCTACAAGAACATGGTCGATGCCCGCGCCGACTGGCTCTATGAGCTGCCGGAGTGGAATGACATTTACACCAAAGAGGAGCAGCACGCTCTCTTCCTCGAGTCCCGTAAGGCCGGCACCATCGTCAAGCCCAAGAAGATCGGCAGAAACGATCCCTGCCCCTGCGGTTCAGGCAAGAAATACAAGCAGTGCTGCGGACGCAACAAATAAAGACAGCAGAGGCAAGGACCTCCTGTCCGGCAGGCCCTCCGTACAGGTCTGCTCATAAAAGGTGTGCCGAAAGGCACGGAGGTAAAAAATATGAAGATCACATTAAAAGACAATTCCGTTAAAGAATACGACCATCCCATGTCGGCCTATGAGATCGCCTGCGACATCTCCGAGGGCCTGGGACGCATGGCCTGCGTGGCCGAGATCAACGGCAAGATCATGGATCTGCGTACCGTGATCAGTGAGGATGCCCAGCTCAATATCCTGACCGCAAGGGATGAGGCCGGTATCAAGACCCTTCGCCATACCGCCAGCCATATCATGGCTGAGGCCGTCAGACGGCTTCGCCCGGATGTCAAGGTGGCCATCGGTCCGGCTATCGAAAACGGCTGGTACTACGACTTCGACACCGAGCCCTTCACCAGAGAGGATCTGGATGCCATCGAGGCTGAGATGAAGAAGGTCATCAAGGAAGGCCATGCCATCGAAAGATACACCCTTCCCAGAGAAGAGGCCATCCAGAAGATGATCGATGAGGGTGAGCCCTACAAGGAAGAGCTCATCCGCGATCTGCCTGAGGATGCCGTGATCAGCTTCTACGATCAGGGCGGCTTTACCGACCTCTGCGCCGGTCCCCACCTCATGACCACCAAGCCGGTCAAGTACTTCAAGCTGACCTCCAGCTCCGGCGCTTACTGGAGAGGCAATGAAAAGAACAAGATGCTGACCCGTATCTACGGCGCGGCCTTCAATACCAAGGACGAGCTGGCCGCTTACCTCAAGAGGCTGGAAGAGGCCCGTATGAGAGACCACAACCGTCTGGGCCGTGAGATGGGTCTTTTCACCACGGTCGATGTCATCGGCCAGGGTCTGCCGCTTCTTATGCCCAAGGGTGCCGCCATCATCCAGACCATGCAGCGCTGGATCGAGGATGAGGAAGAACGCCGCGGCTATATGAGGACCAAGACTCCTCTTATGGCCAAGAGAGAGCTCTATGTCCTCTCCGACCACTGGAATCACTACAAGGAAGGCATGTTCGTCCTGGGCGATACCGACAAGCAGGATGATCCCAACGAGGAGATCTTCGCCCTTCGTCCCATGACCTGCCCCTTCCAGTATTTTGTCTATAAGGCCGAGCCCAAGAGCTACCGTGATCTGCCCTGCCGCTACGGCGAGACCTCCACGCTTTTCAGAAATGAAGAGTCCGGCGAGATGCACGGCCTGACCCGTGTCCGCCAGTTCACCATTTCCGAAGGACATCTGATCATCCGTCCGGACCAGGTGGAAGAGGAATTCAAGGGCTGCGTGGATCTCATGCATTACTGCCTGTCCACCCTGGGAGTCGAGGAGGATGTGACCTACCGTCTGTCTCTCTGGGATCCGGATAATGCCGACCATTATCTGGGCGATGCCGAGAGCTGGGATTATGTCCAGAATTATATGCGCAAGATCCTGAACGATCTTCAGATCGATTATAAGGAAGGCGTGGGCGAAGCCGCTTTCTACGGCCCCAAGCTGGATGTTCAGGCCAAGAATGTCTACGGCAAGGAAGATACCATGATCACCATTCAGCTGGATATGTTCCTGGCTGAGCGCTATGACATGACCTACACCGACAAGGACGGCCTGAAAAAGCGTCCCTACATCATCCACAGGACCTCCATGGGCTGCTATGAGAGAACACTGGCCTGGCTGATCGAAAAGTATGCCGGCAACTTCCCGACCTGGCTCTGCCCGGAGCAGGTTCGTATCCTGCCCATTTCCGAGAAATACATGGATTACGCCTATGCGGTCTGCGATAAGATGAAGGCCGCCGGCATCAAGGCCAAGGTCGATACCCGTGATGAAAAGATCGGCTATAAGATTCGTACCGGCCGCATGGACCGTCTGCCCTACCTGGCTATCGTAGGCCAGAAGGAAGAGGAGGACGGCAATGCCGTGTCCGTCCGTTCCCGTTTCCTGGGCGAGGAAGGCACCAAGAACCTGGATGACTTCATTGCTGAGGTCACGAAGGAGATCGCCGAAAAGACCATCCGTCCCAACTATGTGGAACCGGACAAGAAGGATAAGAAATAAAATCTGTCAGGGTAAAATGAAAGCATCTGCAGGATATCAAGGTCCTGCAGATGCTTTTTTGTTGACAGGAGACAGAGAACTGTCCCAATGTCTCCTTTTAGTCCAGTGTTTTTTTACAGATGAGCTGGGTGTCGGAAAGGCCGGTCGTATCGTCGTAGACCAATGTCACGGTATGACAGCCCTCCGGGACAATGAAGCCCACGGCAGCGGTGGCTTCCTGGCCGGAGCCGACCGGAGCGTTGTTGGCCTCGGGGTCATTGGCGTAATCGAAATAATAGATCTCAAGCGCCCTGTTTTCTTCGTCGAGAAGGCGGAAGGAATACTGGCCGATGAGAAGGTTGTCCAGGCTCTTGCTGGCATAGGTGTAGGTGATCCGGGCCACCCGGTCGGCCTCCTGCATCTCGCTTCGCTTGTCTGTCAGGGCAATGTCCTTCACACAGACGCTGAAGGCCGGGTCGGACTGGGGCATGCTGACCGTCTCACCCAGGCTGATCTCCCTGGCGGAAGCGGAAAGGGTGACGACCGTGCCGGGAGCGGTGTTCAGGGCCTCGGACTTGGTCTCCTCCGTGCCCGGCTCCTCCTCAAAGTCCATGTTGATATATTCCGGGTCCAGGGCGTTGGCATCCTCCACGCTGTCGGCGGGCTCCTTGTCATCGGTCTCATCCGTGACAAAGACGATGTCATCATCCTCGGAGCTTTCCTCGTCATCCTCTTTCTCGGACTCCTCATCCGTCAGATCGGACAGGTCGGCTTCCAAGGAAAGAGTCTCCGAAGAGCTCTCGACCTCAGCGGTCTCAGTGTCTGTGGCCTTTTCCGCCTTTTTGCCGGCATTGACCGCGACCAGGGCAATGACCAGGATCAGGGCGGCCGCTGCCGCGGCGATGCCTATGATCATATATTTTTTATTTTTTTTCATAATTCGCCTCTCTTTTCCTTCTAAAAAAGGAGATAGTGAAATCGAAAGAAGTATATCACAGATGGCAAAAGGTGTTCATGAAATGTTTGTGAAGTCAGCGTAAAAAATAAGGAAAAATGCAGGAATTTCCCTTGACGGACCCTTTTACCTGTGCTAAAGTACCTTTGTTAGAAATCAAGCAGAGTGTCCGCTCTCACCTCAGCATGCATCTTGTGACTGAGCGTTCATATGGGGAAATATGGCTGTTTCCCATGATCAGGTGGACATTTTGCGTGTCCGCTTTCTTTTTATGTCAGGGAGGAAACAACCATCAGCGATTTAATGATCAACGAGCAGATTCGTGACCCGGAGGTCCGTCTGATCGGCGAAAACGGAGAACAGTTAGGCGTTATGTCGGCCAGAGAGGCTCAGGCCAAGGCTGACGCGGCAGGTCTTGATCTGGTCAAGATCGCACCCAAGGCGACACCGCCGGTGTGCAAGATCATTGACTACGGCAAGTATCATTATGAAATGGTCCGCAAGGAAAAGGACAACCGCAAGAAGCAGAAGACCGTTGAGATCAAGGAGGTGCGCATGTCACCCAACATCGATACCAACGATCTGAATACCAAGATCGGCTCCGCCAGGAAATTCCTGGAAAAGGGCAATAAGGTCAAGGTCAGTATCCGTTTCAGGGGTCGTGAGCTGGCACACACAGATGCGTCACGTCCCATGATGCAGGCTTTCGCTGAACAGCTTGCCGATGTGGCAACCATCGACAAGACACCCAAGATGGAAGGCCGCTTTATGACCATGTTCCTGACACCGAAGAAGTAATCAAAGTAAAGAGAGGAGATATACACTATGCCTAAAATGAAGACAAAAAGAGCCGCTGCCAAGCGCTTCAAGGCCACAGGTACCGGCAAGCTTAAGAGAATGAAAGCTTTCAAGAGCCACATCCTGACAAAGAAATCCCGTAAGACCAAGAGAAATCTTCGCAAAGCGACTATCGCCGACCCGACAAATGCAAAGGTCATGAAGAAGATCTTACCCTATCTTTGATCATTAAGGAGGACAGAAAATGGCTAGAATTAAAGGTGGCTTAAACGCCAAGAAAAGACATAACAGAGTTTTAAAGCTGGCTAAGGGTTATTACGGTGCCAGATCCAAACAGTACAGAATCGCCAAGCAGTCCGTCATGCGCGCTCTGAATTCTCAGTTCGCCGGCCGTAAGCAGAGAAAGAGAGATTTCAGAAAGCTCTGGATCGTCCGTATCAATGCGGCAGCCCGTATCAACGGCCTTTCCTACAGCCAGATGATGCATGGTCTCAAGATGGCAGACGTCAACCTCAACCGCAAGGTCCTGGCTGACATGGCTGTTAACGACAAGGAAGGCTTCGCCGCTCTTGCCGAGATCGCAAAGGCCAAGCTCGCCTGATGGATCTTTTCGAATACGCAAAGGAACAGAACTTAAAACGGGAGTCGCCTCTCGCCTCAAGGCTGCGTCCGAAGACTTTGGAAGAAGTCGTCGGACAGCAGCATATGATAGGCCGGGGGCGGCTTCTTTATCGTGCCATAAAAGCTGACAAGCTGAGTTCTGTCATTTTCTACGGGCCGCCCGGCACGGGCAAAACGACCCTGGCCCAGGTCATCGCCCAGACCACCCATGCCGAATTCCGTGAGATCAACGCCACGGCTTCCGGCAAAAAGGATATGGAGGTCGTGGTCGAGGAGGCCAAACGGACCCTGGGAGGCTACGGCAAAAAGACCATTCTCTTTATTGACGAGATCCATCGCTTCAACAAGGCCCAGCAGGATTATCTCCTGCCCTTTGTGGAGGACGGGACCGTCATACTGATCGGAGCGACCACGGAAAATCCCTACTTTGAGGTCAATTCCGCCCTGGTCTCCCGGTCCACCATTTTCGAGCTTCATCCCTTGAGCAAGGAGGATATCGGCATCCTGCTCGACCGGGCCATAGAGGATAAGGACAGGGGCCTTGGGGCCTTCCGCTGTCAGCTGGACCCGGATGCCCGGGAATTTCTGGCTGATGTTTCGGGAGGCGATGCCCGAACCGCCTTAAATGCCCTGGAGCTGGCCGCTCTTACGACAGATCCTTCGCCGGACGGCCTGATCCACATCGATCTGGACGTGGCTTCGGACTGCATCCAGAAGCGGGCTGTCCACTATGATAAGGACGGTGACCAGCATTACGATACCATCTCGGCCTTTATCAAGTCCATGCGGGGCTCAGACCCCGATGCCGCCGTCTATTATCTGGCCAAAATGCTGGAGGCCGGTGAGGACATCAAATTCATTGCCCGCCGTATCATGATCTGCGCCTCCGAGGATGTGGGCATGGCCGACCCCCAGGCGGTGTGCGTGGCGGCAGCCTGCGCCCAGATCGTGGAGAGAGTGGGACTTCCCGAGGCCCGTATTCCCCTGGCGGAAGCCGCCGTCTATGTGGCCACGGCTCCCAAGAGCAACGCCTCCTATCTGGCCATAGGCAAGGCCCAGCGCATGGTCCGCGAACGCCGGACCTCGGTGCCCGGCCATCTCATGAACACCCATGCCAACGGCTACGGAGATGAAGAAAAGGCCGTGGGCTACAAGTATGCCCACGACTATCCCAACCACTGGGTCGACCAGCAGTACCTGCCGGATGAGATCCTGGGGGAAAGCTTTTATGAGCCCACCGGTCTGGGCTATGAGAAGACAGTTCTGGAAAATCTGAAGAAGCTTAAAAGCGGGAGATAAAAAAGTCCTGACAGGTCGTCAGGACTTTTCAAAGAAGGTCTTCATCAGGGAAATGTAGATCTCGGAGGATTTCTCGGGCCATTTGGCGCAGACCGTGATGGCAGCCTCCTCCGTGGGAACGGTCAGGGTCAGGTCCAGAACCGTATCGGTCCCCTCGGTGACCAGACAGCGGACCGCATAATCCAGGTTTTCCGTCTGGACGTAATCGGCCCGGACGCAGGATTCATTTCTTAAATCAAAGGCGTTTTTCCGCAGGTATTCGTCGATGTCGGACCGGATGTTCTCGGAGATCTCTCCGACAAAATATTCCAGGGTTTGCTCTCCCTCGGGAGTTGCGGTATACTGTGACGTATTCCTGATCTTCTCACGCGCGATCAGGCCGGCCTCCATCAGATCGTTGATGGCCTGCTGGACCTGAAAATAGTCGGTATACTGCTGATCGAGCAGAAAGCTCATCAGCTGAGTCTGGGACAGGGGAAAGGTCACCCGTCTCAGCATATAAAGCAGGATCAGTTTATAAAGCGTCTGTGAATCAGTCATGATGGTCTCCTTGAAAAAAGGTGAGTGTTCATATTTTATCATCATGAGGTCAGTCATTCAAGAGACGATATAAGCATTCCACAGAAAATCCAGTAAAGGAGCAAAAAGATGTCAAAAGGCAGATTTGGTGTCCATGGCGGACAGTATGTGCCGGAAACCTTGATGATCGCAGTCAATGAGCTGGAAGAGGCTTATTTGAAATACAAGGACGATCCGGACTTCAAT
>R11__coassemble_910_pt1 | contig 17829 bp, 18 predicted proteins | sample R11__metabat2_high_PE_015 | metagenome-assembled genome bin R11 | reverse complement strand
GGGCCAGTGACAACACGGATGCCCTCTGCCGTCTGGAGATAGAAGGCGGCTTAAGCTACGGCTATCCCATGTCCGCCTGCGCGGCCCATGTGTCAGCCTGCCCCAACCACCAGACCCTGAGGGTCACGCCCCTGACCTCCCGCTTTGCGGCAGCCTCCTTCGGTGTTCTGGGCTATGAATGCAATCTCCTCGACCTGTCCAAAGAGGACCTGGCCGAGATCCGGGAGGAGATCGCCCTTTATAAAAAATACCGGAAGGTCTTCCAGTACGGTGATCTTTACCGGGGGAGAGAGGGCAATATCACGGAATGGACCTGTGTGTCCAAGGATAAAAAAACGGCCGTGGGCCTGGTCTTCCAGAAACTGGTCCGGGCCAATACCCAGGCCGAGACCTATACGCCCTCCGGCCTTGATCCGGAGGCCCGTTACCGCCTGACCAACCGGCCCTTAAAGCACAATATCATGGACTTCGGCGATCTCATCAACACCCAGACACCGGTCCACATCAAACAGAATTCCGCCCTTCACCGGGTCATTTCACGCTATGTAAAAATGCCCGGAGAGACCGAGGACGTCAGAGCCTACGGCTCCGCCTTTATGAAGGCGGGCTTTAAGCTCAGCCAGGGCTTTTCCGGGACAGGCTATTCGGATGAGGTCCGGCATTTCCCGGACTTCGCCTCCAGACTGTATTTTCTTAAAAAGGAAGAGGATCAGTCCTGATCACTCTCTTTGGACAGGGGACGGAAGAGGGTCTTTCGTCCCACAAAGCCCACAAACATGGTCAGGAGGATGCCGGGCAGGATGCCGATGGAGTCGATGAGGACATCCCGGACGGCAGCGGTCCGGCCGACGACAAAGGACTGGTGATATTCGTCCAGTCCCGCATAGGCCACGCAGATGGCTCCGGCAAAGAGGATGAGGGCGATCCCGCGGAGACCGTAGACGTAAAGAGGGAAGGCCACGCAGGCTGCCAGGATGAAATATTCTGTTACATGCGCGGTCTTTCTGACATAGTACTCGATCTTCTGGGCATAGGCCTCCATCTGCTCGGCGCTCCAGTCCTTGTCCAGGATGCGGTCGGCCGCGACCACGACCTTTTCACTCACGTAGCGGCTTAAGGAGGAGGAATCCGTCCCGTTCTGGCCGGAGAAATGGAAGATCATGACCATGACCAGGATGGCCGGGACAAAGGACAGGGGCTTCAGCATGGCCCGCAAAAAGGCCTTGACGGGATGTGATCTGCGATGACTCAAGAGTTTTCTCCCTTCAGGAAAGGTATCTTATTGAACAGGTAAGGCCAGAGGCCGGAAGCCCAGAAAAGCATGAGGGCGTAGCGGATGCCCACGAAGGACAGGCTGTCGATGTCGGTGGCCTTAAGGCCGAATTCGATAGCCAGGACACCGGCCATACCGACCAGGATGCGGACCAGCTTGGCCAGGGCAGAGCATTTGACGGAGAAGCTGACGGCCTTTTTTTCCAGGACCATGCCGGTCAGGAAGCCGAAGCCGGCTCCCAGCATTTCGACCAGGTCCTTGGCGTGGTCATCATCGACATAGCCCCGGGTCACGACCACCACGGTGATGATGAGGCTGGCGATGAGGGCCAGGTTGATGATCACGAAGAAGGCCATGGACAGCCTTTCCTCATCGCCCTTCAGCCAGATGGTCATGACCGGGATGGCGATGGCCAGGGTGATGATCAGGGCGAAGGTCACATCAAGCGGGGTATGGACCCCCAGATACATGCGGGAAAACATCATAAAGCCGGTCAGGACGGCGGCGATGATCCAGACAGCCCTTTTCCGGACGGTCAGAGCCCAGCCGGCGCAGAGGCAGGTCACGGTCTGGGTGTGGATGCTGGGGAAGGAAAAGCCCGTGGCCGTTGAAAGGGCCTCTTCGACCGGGGTGAAGTCCGGGTCCAGGACCCAGGGCCGTTTGACCCGGCAGATGACCTTCACATCCTGGCAGGCCAGGCAGGAGAGGGCATAGGTGAAGAAGATGCCTGTGGCTGTCCTCTTATTGACGTTATAATAGACGAAAAAGAGGATCAGCAGGATGGCGTAGGGGGTGCCCAGGTAAGCGAAAAAGAGGCAGAGCTTATCAAGAAAGGGACCTCTCAGCTCGGAAAGCGTATATAAAACGGACATAAGGACCTCCGATTCGAACATTTTTGCTGGAGCCTATTTTAGCACAGGATAAGGAAAATGAAAATCTCCCCTTCCGGTCCCTGCCGGGAGACTTTCCGTTTTGACATTTTCCTGTTATGATAGGGACTGATCCTTGGATCAGGGAGGCATGCTTTGAGTTCATTATTCAGAGGACAAAAGGAAGAAAAAAGAGAAGAAAGGCCCCGCGTACGGGAGGCCAGGCGCCATGCCCAGAGCAGAAGACGGAACCGTCTGGCAGCGGTGGCGGTGGGAGCTGCCCTTCTGGTCATCGCGCTGGCTGTCATCTTCGGCAGGGGAAAGGGACAGGAGACAGCAGAGAAGACCGATGTGACCGTGGTGGACAATTCACCCGGCCCCAGCCTGCCCACTGAGACCGATACGGACACCGGCTCTTCTGAGGCGCCCTCCGAAGAATCGGCTGAGTCCTCCGAGGAGGCTGCCCCTTCAGAGGAGACGGATGAGGGAGAGGCTGAAGAGGACGAAGAAGATCCGCAGTTTGCCTATTCCGATATTTTCTCCTCCGAGACACCGGACCGGTCCACCTTTGCGGTCGATCCCTCCAATACCGACTGGAACTACGGGCCCATGGGAGAAAAGACCATCTATCTGACCTTTGATGACGGTCCCTCCTACCTCACCCCCCAGGTCCTGGATATCCTGGATCAGTACGGGGTCAAGGCCACCTTCTTCGTGACGGCCCAGAACCCGGAATATTTCGATTATATCGCCGATGCCTATAACCGGGGCCATACCATCGGTCTCCATTCGGCCTGCCATGATTATGAGCAGATCTACACCTCGGTGGACGCTTATCTGGCCGACCTGGCAGAGATCGGACAGGTCGTGGAGGATCAGATCGGCTACGTGCCCTGCTTTATCCGCTTCCCCGGCGGGTCGTCCAATACCGTTTCGGCCAACTACTGTGAGGGCATCATGACGGAGCTGACGGCCAGGGTCCAGGAAATGGGCTATCAGTACTGGGACTGGAATACCGGCACCGGTGACGGCGAGGAGGTCACCGCCGAACAGGAGCTGGAGGAGGTCCAGGTGGTCGAGACCGAGGACAAGACGGCCGTGGTCCTTCTGGCCCATGACGGCGAGCTCAAGGAATCCACGGTCGAGGCCCTGCCCGGCATCATCGAATATTACCAGGCCCTGGGCTATGTCTTCCGCCCCCTTGACCGCAACGCCAAGGTCATCCATCATACCGTGTTCAATTAAAAGTTCTCTGTCTCATTGCCAGAAAGTGTGATAGAATAGACCCGTTTCGAGCACCATCGAGAACCTGCCGCATCGGCGGCTTATAAAGAAAGGAAAGATAAAATGTCTGAGATGATGAAAACGTCACCCTCTGCCTGCATGGAGATCATAGACGGCACACATGTCGCCAAGGTCGTCCTTATGCCCGGCGATCCCCTTCGCGCCAAATATATCGCCGAGACCTACCTGGAAGATCCGGTCCTCTTCAATGATGTCCGCGGCATGCTGGGCTACACCGGCACCTTCGAGGGCAAGGAGATCTCCGTCATGGGCTCCGGTATGGGTATTCCTTCCATCGTCCTTTATGCCCATGAGCTTTACAATTTCTTCGGTGTTGAAGCCATCATCCGCGTCGGCTCCGCCGGCGGTCTGGGTGAGGATGTCCATCCCAAGGACGTGGTCATCGCCCAGTCGGCTTCCACCAATTCCGCTGTCGGCACAGCCTATGATATCCCGGGCACACTGGCTCCGACCGCTGACTTCGAGATGCTGAGAAAGGCCGTGGATATCGCCGATGAGATGAAGGTCAAGACCAGAGTCGGCTGTGTCTACACCACCGATTTCTTCTATCACCCCTCGGGCAATATCAATCCCAAGATCCGTGAGACCAACCATCTCTGCGTCGAGATGGAGGTGGCCGGCCTGTATCATGAGGCCCGCTTCAGCAAGAAGAGAGCTCTGGGCATCCTGTCCATCTCCGACCATGTCTTCACCGGAGAAGGCCTGACACCCCAGGAGATCCGCGAGAGCTTCAACGATATGATCCTGATCGCCCTGAAGACAGCGGCTTCCATTGCCTGATCCCGAAAAATGCTGAAAAGACCCGCGGTGATCTCACTGCGGGCCTTTTGTGTGTCCTATGTCAAAAAACGATTATCTCATCACCGAAAAGCCCTTTAAGGCCCTGCTGATCTTTGCCCTGCCTATCATCATCGGCAATCTTTTTCAGCAGGCCTACAATATCGTAGACTCTGCCGTGGTCGGCCACTTCGTCAGCGAGGAAGCCCTGGCCGCGGTCGGGGCCTGCTCTGCCCTGACCTTTATCTTTATCGGTGTGGCCAACGGCGGAGGCATAGGGGCTTCGGTCATCGTGAGCCGGCATTTCGGCGAAAAAAATATGAAAGCCCTGAAAACGGCCTTTTATACGGCTTTTTTCAGCTTCCTTGTCCTGAGCCTGGCCCTGGCGGCCATAGGGCTTTTAGGCGGAAGGGCTCTTATGCTCTTTCTGAACACCCCGGAAAATATCATAGACATGGTCATGGTCTATCTCAATATTTATTTCCTGGGTCTGCCCTTCCTTTTTATGTACAATGTGATTGCGTCCATGTTCAATGCCCTGGGCCGGTCCCGCATCCCCCTGTATTTCCTGATCTTTTCTTCCATCTTCAATATCGTCCTTGATGTCCTCCTGGTCACCCGGGCCGGTCTTGGTATCGCAGGAGTGGCCTGGGTCACCCTGATCGCCCAGGGACTGTCGGCTCTTTTGTCCTTCCTGGTCCTCATCCGCGACATTCATAAGCTCTGCCCGGAGAGAGTTTCCCTCTTTTCTCTTTCGGAAATGAAGGAGATGGCCCGTGTCGCCCTGCCCAGTATCCTCCAGCAGCTGACCATCTCCGTCGGTATGCTGTTCGTGCAGGTCGTGGTCAACAGCTTCGGCTCTCAGGTCCTGGCCGGCTTTTCGGCAGCCAGCCGGATCGAAAATGTCTGCATCGTGCCTATGGTCTCGGTCTGCAATGCCCTCTCCTCCTACACGGCCCAGAATCTGGGAGCCGGCCGCCCGGAGAGAGTGCCGGAGGGACTGAGGGCGGCCCTTCTTCTGGATGGGATCTTTGCGGTCCTCTGGATCGTCCTCTGTGAGACCTGCGCCGATCCCATGGCCTCCGTTTTCATGGATGCCTCGTCCTCGGCCGTGGCCTACGGGACGGCCACCTTTTATATCCATGTGATCGGCTTTTTCTTCATGCTGATCGGGATCAAAATGGCTTTCGACGGGATCCTGCGAGGCAGCGGAGATGTGAAAATGTTCACCATCGCCAACCTGGCCAACCTGGCCCTCCGTCTGATCCTGTCCTACAGTCTGGGCCCGACCCTGGGCATGACCATCATCGTGGCGGCTGTTCCCATGGGCTGGCTGGTCAACGGCCTCATTTCCGGATGGGAATACCGGACCGGAAGGTGGCGGAGAATCTAAAACTTTCCTAAAACAAAGGCCTCCTTTCTTGTTTTTGGGGCGGTCTGAGAGTATCATGACGGATATGTTCCATCGAAATCACAAGTGAGGATTTTTTATGAGAGAGCGCTTTGCACGTTTTATGGCCGGCCGTTACGGCAATGATCAGCTGAACAGGTTCCTTTCCATCGTGACATTGATCCTTCTGGTCATTTCCCTTTTTACCATCCGTTTCCTTTTCTGGATCGCCCTGGGTCTTCTGATCTACACCTATTTCCGCATGCTTTCCAAAAATATCGCGGCCCGGTCCGCGGAAAATGAGGGCTTCCTCAATAAAACGGAGGGGATCCGCCGCAAGTTCCGCATTTCCAGAAATCGTTTCTCCCAGAGAAAGACCTATGCCTTTTTCAAGTGCCCCTCCTGCCACCAGGAGGTCCGCGTGCCCAAGGGCAAGGGCCATATCATGATCACCTGCCCCAAGTGCCGGACGGAGTTCGATAAGACCACCTGACGGGAGAGCGGATATTCGTGTTCGGTTATGTGAATGTCAATCAGGAGGAACTCAAGCTCAAGGACTTCAAGAGGTACCGGGGCTTTTACTGCGGCCTCTGCCGTGAGCTGAAGACTCATTACGGAAGAACAGGTCAGATCACGCTGTCGTATGATCTGACCTTTACTGCCATATTGCTGACCTCGCTTTTTGAGGAGCCCCTGAAGGAGGAGGACAGGCCATGCCTGGCTCATGCCTTCAAAAAGCAGCACATGCTGATCAACCGCTACACCGATTATCTGGCCGACATGAGCATCCTCATGGCCTGGTACAAGGCCGATGACAATTACCGCGATGACCATGACCTCAAGTCTGCCGCCTTCGGCAAAGCCCTGAAAAAGAAGGCCATGAGGGCAGCCGAAAAATGGCCTGTTCAGAATGCGGCCATGAAGGAGCACATAGAAGCCCTGACTCAGGATGAAAGGGCGGAGATCTACGATCTTGACCGGACGGCCGGCCACACGGGAGCCATCATGGCCGAGATCCTCAACTGTGAGGAAAATGACTGGTCGCCGGAGCTCAGAACACTGGGCTTTTTCCTGGGAAAATTCGTTTATCTCATGGATGCCTATGAGGATATCGAAAAGGACCTCAAAAAGGGCTCCTATAACCCCTGGAAGCCCTATTGGGGACAGGCAGACTTTGAGGAAAGAGCCGAAAGCATTCTGACCATGATGATGGCAGAGTGCAGCCGGGCCTTTGAGAGGCTGCCCGTTATAGAAGATGTTGAAATTCTCCGCAATATCCTTTATTGTGGAGTCTGGACAAAATTTACCGCTATACACAAGAAACGAGAGGAAAGAGCTGACAGGACATGATAGCCGATCCTTATAAGGTTCTCGGCGTCGGACCCAATGCGACAGACGCCGAACTGAAAAAGGCTTACCGTGAGATGAGTAAGAAGTATCATCCGGATGCCAATCCGAATGATCCCAAGGCCGCCGAGGAGAAATTCAAGGAGGTCCAGGAGGCTTACCGTCAGATCCAGACCGCCAAGGAACAGGGGACCAGTGCCTACGGCACCTCCTCTTCTTCAGGCTATCAGCAGAATCCCTACCAGCGCTCCTACAGCAGCAATTCCTATCAGCAGAATAACGGCCAGTATCGCCGCAACGGCTATACGGATTATGATGAGACCCGGAGCACAGGCTATGCCGGCTTCGATGAATTCTTCGGCTTCGGCGGCTGGAACCGCTATTCCGAGCAGCAGCGGACCTATCAGGCCCAGAATGAGACCAATGAGATGAGAGCGGCCCGCAATTATATCAATTCGGGCTACTACAATGAGGCCATCAACGCCTTAAGCGGCATGCCGGTCTCTTCGAGAAATGCCCAGTGGTACTATCTCCATGCGGTGGCCTCCTCCGGCATCGGCAACAATATCGCCGCCATGGAATCGGCCCGCAAGGCCTGCGACATGGAGCCCTCCAATGCCGAATATGCCCGCCTTCTTCAGAGACTTCAGTCCGGCGGCTCCGCCTATCAGGAGAGAAGCTCCTCCTACAACCGTAATGCCATGATGACCATGGGCCTCTGTCTTGGCTGCTGCGCAGTCAATATGGCCTGCACCCTCTGCGGCCGCGGCGGAGTATTTTTCTGCTAAATTATCACAGGTCATTCACAAATTGAACATTTTTTGACGATAAGATGACGATGCTTTCAACAAGGAAAGGATCGTCTTTTATTATGACTCAAACCACTTTCAAACGCATTGAAACCAAATACCGGATACCGCTCAGCTCTTACGAGGATTTCCGCCGGGACATCTGCGATTTCATGACTCTTGACCGCTACGGCCTGAAGACCGTCATGAATATCTACTACGATACACCGGGACACGAGCTGATCGGGCGGTCTCTGGAAAAGCCTGTCTATAAGGAAAAGCTTCGTCTTCGTTCCTATGGTCAGCCCTCCTCCGACACCCGGGTCTTTGCCGAGATCAAGAAGAAATATCGGGGTGTGGTCTACAAGCGGCGGTCGGCTCTGAGCCTCAAGGAGGCTGAGGATTTTCTGGACAGAGGCATCTATCCGGAGGCGGACAGCCAGATCAACCGGGAGCTGGCCTATTTTCTGGACCATTACCGGCCCAGGCCGGCCATGGTCCTCTGCTATGACCGGGAGGCCTTTTACGGCAAGGAGGACCCGGAGCTTCGTCTCACCCTGGACCGGCATATCCGTTTTCGTGAGGAGGACCTGTCGCTGGAGGAGGGAGACCACGGCCGGGAGGTCGATCCGGGCTACTGCCTTCTGGAGATCAAGGCGGCAGGAGCCATTCCCCTTTTTCTGACCCGCCTTTTGAGTCAGTATCACGTTTATCAGGAGAGCTTTTCAAAGTACGGCGCCGCCTATAAGCTGAGCGTCGCAGCGCATTAAGGAGGAAGAGACCTATGTTTAAGAGTTTACTGGACGGAACGGTATCCGAGCTTTCGGTCACCTCGGTGGCAGTCTGCATGGGAGCTGCCCTGGGATTGGGTCTGGTCATTGCCCTGGTCTATATGTTCAGCACGAAGAAATACACCAAAAATTTCATCATCACCCTGACCCTCCTGCCGGTTCTGGTCCAGATCGTCATCCTCATGACCAGCGGTTCCTTCGGGACGGCAGTGGCCATTCTCGGCGCCTTTTCCCTGATCCGCTTTCGGTCGGTCCCGGCCACCTCGCTTGAGATCACCGGCATTTTCTTCGCCATGGCTGTGGGTCTCACCTGCGGGATCGGCCAGGTCCTGCTCGGGGCCCTGATCACGGTCGTGATCTCTTTTGTCTTTGTCATTTTCAATAAGACACATTACGGCGAAAAACGGTCCGGCGACAAGAGACTCAAGGTCACGGTGCCGGAGGATCTGGATTACGAGGACATTTTCTCGGATGTTTTCGAAAAATACGCAGACTCCGTCAGCCTGGACCAGGTCAAGACGGTCAACATGGGCAGCCTCTATCAGCTGACCTACCGCATCAGCCTCAAGGATGACGGCATGGCCAAGGCCATGATCGATGAGATGCGGACACGGAACGGCAATTTGAGCATTTCACTCGGCAGGGTCGAAGACAACAGTCCTGCGGAGGCTCTTTAAGGAGAGCGGGGGAGCCGTGAGCACAAGCCTGAAAAAGGAGAGACAGACATGACAAAGGGAAGTATGAGATATAAGATCCTGGCCGCCGCCCTCTGCGCGGCCATGGCAGGGACGGTGACCGCAGGCTGCGGCACGTCCTCAAGCGCGGAAAGCACGGAAACTGTGGCAGAATCCGCCTCTATCGTCTGGGATGAGACGGAAGACAGCGGGACGGAGGACGACGAATCGTCGGACGAAGAGTCCCGGGACGTCCCTGAGGACAGCGGCGATGAGGCTTCCGATGGCCATGGCGGCATGGGAAGCATGACTCCCTGGGGCAGCACGGACGGGATCTCCTCTTCGTCGGAGGGGACAAGCGAGGTCATCACCTCAGCTGAGCTGACGGACTACATCAAGGACAGCGATTACGATACGGACTGGTCGGAGGATGTGACGGCCGAGATCACAGGCAGCGGCAGCTCCTGCACTGTCGATGGCAGCGGGGCAGTCTATGCCGATGGCTGCGTGACGATCTCGGAAGAGGGCACCTATGTTTTGTCCGGAGATTATGAAGACATCAAGATCAAGGTCGAAGCCGGCGAAGAGGACCATGTCCACCTCGTTTTCAACGGCCTGACCATGACCGAATCCGACGGAGCGGTTCTTACCGTATCCCAGGCCGACAAGGTGGTCATCACCCTGGCGGACGGAACGGTCAATACCCTGACGGATGGCAAGACCTACAGCGACGAGAATGAAAAGGGAGCCATCGACTGCCATGCCGATCTGGTCTTTAACGGCACCGGTACCCTGGTCATGACCGCCAACGGCGGTGATGCCGTGAAGAGTCACGATGACCTCCGTATCATCAGCGGGACCTTTGAGATCACAGCTGAGGATGAGGCCTTCGTCTCCGACGCCGCTCTGGTCGTTGTGGACGGCAGCTTCACCCTCTCCTCCGAGGGCGGTAAGGGCTTCAAGGCCGATGAGGTCCTGGTCTTTTTCGGCGGACAGGTCGATATCACCAAGTCAGTGGAGGGCATGGAAAGCCCCAATATCGTGATCGCAGGCGGAGATCTGAACATCGTCTCCTCCGATGACGGCATCAATGCCGCAGGCGGCAATGCAGACACCTCCGACGCAGAAGGCCACGGCTTTATGGAGACCTCGACCGGCTATCTGACCATCACCGGCGGGACCATTTACGTGAATGCCCAGGGTGACGGCCTGGATGCCAATACCTCCATTGCCCAGAGCGGCGGGACGGTGATCGTGGACGGCCCTTCCTCCGACGGCAACGGCGCCATTGACTACGCCTCCTCCTACAATATGACAGGCGGCTCTCTCCTGGCTGTGGGCAGCTCGGGCATGCTGCAGTCCATTTCCTCAGAGTCCACGGAAAAGGCCATCGTCTGGACCGGCACCGGATCGGCCGGGGACAAGATCACGATCCAGGATGCTTCGGGTAAGACCTTTGCGGAATATACCGCCCAGAAGGCCTTCGGCTCCGTGGTCTTTGCCGATGAAAGTCTGGCCGAGGATGTGACCTATACCATTACGGTCGGGGATAAGACCGAGGAGATCACCGTCTCCGACGGCACCTATGCCACCGGCATGGGAGGCGGCATGGGCGGCCATGGCATGCACGACGGTCCCGGCCGCCAGGCAGACAATAACTGAGAGAGAGGAGACAGGGGACGGTTCTCTGTCTCCTTATTCTTGACATTTCGGTTAGTATATGCTAACCTAAAGAGGATGATTGCATTTTTGACATATCTTGTGGTACTATTCTAGAAATACCGAAAAACACGGAAGGAGAGATTTTCATGCAGATACATGAGTCCGCAGAAGATTATCTGGAGCAGATCCTTATGATCAAGAAAGAGAAGGGAAGCGTCCGTTCCATTGATATCGCCAACTCCCTCGGCTATTCCAAGCCCAGTATCAGCATAGCCATGAAGCATCTGCGCGAGAATGGCTATATCACCATGGATAAGGAAAATCTGATCAGCCTGACCGAGTCCGGCCAGAAGATCGCCGACCGCATCTATTTCCGTCATAAGACCCTGAAGGAGTTTCTGGAAAAGCTGGGCGTCGGTTCGGAAAATGCCGACAAGGATGCCTGCAAGATCGAGCATGATATGAGCGATGAAAGCTTTGAAAAGCTGAGAGCCTATCTGGAAAATGTCCTTGATCAGGCCTGATGGCTTGCTGTTTTGACTGAAAAATCCAGTGTGAATTTCATGTAAAATGCGGATTGAGAAATCCGCATTTTTTGTTTTATACTTCTTCTATCCCTTCCGGAGTTCAGGTCCGGATCATTTCCCGAAAGAGACATCAGAATTCAGTCGGAGCCGCCAGGCTCTGAAAAACCGTCAGAGGAGGACTTTTGATGGCTTATTTCGTGAACTCATTTTCGGGTCTCATGTCAAACATTTTTTCGGAAATGACCGCCCTGATCGTGCTGGCAGGGACGCTTATCGCTTTTTTCTGTGATCTGGAGACAGGCAGGGTCCCCAACCTCCTGATCCTGATCCTGTGGGGGATCGGTCTTGCTTTTTCCTGTGTCAGGGGCGATCCGGCCTTTTTTCTGAAGGGAAGCCTCCTTCCCATTGCCGCCCTCTGGGTCTTTTTCCATTTTCGCATGATCGGTGCCGGGGACATCAAGCTTCTTTCGGCCCTGGGAGGTCTGACCGGCTTGTCCGGTTGCCTGGACATTTTCACGGGAACGGTCCTGACGGGAGGGATCCTGTCTGCATTTATCCTTCTGGCGGATGCGGGCGGGAAGGAAAGGGCGGCCTATGCCTGGCATTTTCTGAAGGGGAGGATGGACGGCCTCAAAGAGCCCTATCGGAGGGCAGGAAAACAGAAAGAAAACATTCATTTTACGGTGGCCATCCTGATGGGTGTCCTCCTTTATGTCGGAGGTGTTATATGAAAAGACGTCTGATGGCTGTCGGACATCCGGACGAAGTCTATCTTCGGGGGCTCAGCCGCTATGCGGCCCTTTATCTGACCGGCTTTCCCTTTGAGCTTCACTGCTTTACGGAGAAAGCGGAAATGGCGGCTTTTCTGGAAAAAAGGCCGGTCTCTTATCTTGTCCTTTGTGATCGCTGGATCGGAGAGGAAGGAAAGCTGGCCGGAACGTCCCTGTCCTGCCCGTCCCGGTGCCGGGTCTTAGCGGGACTTGCGGACGGAAGTCCCATCAGCCGGCAGAAGGGAGTGACCTGTGTGAGCCGTTATCAGTCTGTTCCCTCGCTTTTTCAAAGGCTGATGGAGATCTACCGGGAGCAGTCCGATGAGGAGGGGCCTGTCCTGAAAAATGAGATCAGTCTGACAGGCTTTTATTCTCCGTCCGGCGAAAGCCTGACAGGCGTACTGGCTCTGACCTATGGGCTTATGAGGGCAGAAAAGGAAAAGACACTTTTCTTAAGCCTTCGAACCTTCAGCGGACTTTCCCGCCTCATGGGGACCTCGTCGGGGCGGGATCTTTCCGACCTGCTGGATTTTGCGGAGGAAGGGGGAAGGGACCTGGAGGTGGCTCTCTCATCCCTGGTCCGGCCTGTCGGAGCCCTCTCCTTTCTGCCTCCGGCAGCCAATGACCGGGACATCTCTGAGACCGGACCGGAGGTCTGGCTTTCTCTTATGGACAGGATCAGGGAAAGAACGGCCTATGAAAGGATCATATGCGATCTGGGCAGCGGCCTTAACGGCCTCTTTCCCCTGCTGGGCCTTTGCGACGAGATCTTTATGCCCGTGCGGAAAAAGGGGCTGGGGCGGGCGGCCTCAGAGGAGTTTTTATCGGCTCTGGAGGCAGAGGAGAGACAGGATATCCGTCGGAAAATAAAAAATGTCGATATCTCCGGCCTTTCAGAGCTTCTGCCGGAGGGGCGTTTCCCGGAGGGCCTGCCTCTTGGGCCCTATGGGGATCGTCTGAGAGCGGTGATGACGGAAATAAAGACCGGAAGAGCGGGGAAGTGGGATGACTGGCAGGATCAATAATACCGCAAAGGATCTGAGACGGGATCTCTTTCTCAAGCTCAGGGAGGAGCTTCGCTCGGACCTGAGAGAGGCGGAGACTGACCGGGCTGCGGAGCCGGAGGAGAGGATAAGGGCTCTGATCGAAAGGGAACGCTATGCCGGAAATCTCAGCCGCTTTGAAAGACGGTCACTGGCCTCGGCCCTGAAGGGAAGCGTGCAGGGGCTGGATGTGCTGGAGGATCTTCTGGCCGATCCGGAGGTGTCCGAGATCATGGTCAACGGGCCGGATCGGATCTTCATTGAAAAGGCCGGCCGGATCCATTGCCTGGACAGGCGTTTTGAATCGGAAGAACGCCTGGAGGATGCCATTCGCCGGATCGTGGGCAGCTGCAACAGGGTGATCAGCGAAAGCTCTCCCATCGCCGATGCCAGGCTGGCGGACGGAAGCCGGGTCAATGCCGTCATTTCCCCGGTCGCCCTGGACGGACCGGTCCTGACCATCCGGCATTTTCCCGATGATCCCGTGACCATGAAGGACCTGATGGCCTTCGGGACCGTCACGCCCGAGGCGGCCTTCTTTTTGCAGAGGCTGGTTGAGGCCTCCTATTCCTTCATGATCAGCGGAGGAACCTCGGCCGGAAAGACCACCTTCCTCAATGCGCTTTCTCTCTACATTCCGGAAGAGGAAAGGGTCGTTACCATAGAGGACAATGCGGAGCTTCAGCTCCAGAAGATCCCGGACCTGGTCCGTCTGGAGGCCAAGGCGGCCAACATGGAAGGCAATGCGGCGATCACCATCCGGGACCTTATCCGAACCGCTCTCCGCATGAGGCCGGACCGCCTGCTGATCGGCGAGGTCCGGGGAGCAGAGGCAGCAGAGCTTCTTATGGCCCTCAACACAGGTCATGAGGGATCTCTTTCGACCATCCACGCCAATTCGGCCGGGGATGTGGTCCCGCGTCTTCTGACTCTGGCCCTTATGGGAATGCGGCTGCCGGAAGAGACCATTCTCTCCCAGATCGCCTCCGGCATCGATATTCTGGTCCATCTGAGCCGGCTGCCGGATAAGAGCCGCAAGGTCATGGAGATCACGGAGATCGTGGGCATGGAGGCCGGACATGTCCGGCTCAATCCGATCTTCGCCCGGGAAAACGGGACAGGAGACCTCAGAAGGTGCGGAGAGCTTTTGGATAAAAGCAAGCTGATACGAAAAGGAGTCATGCTGTGAAGAAAAGAGGAGAAGACCTCATTTCAACGGTCAGACCGGACCGGGGCTGTCGGGAGAAAAAGCAGGAGAGCCGCTTCAGGGGACCAAGTGGCAGAGGGATCGGTCCCGGCCGGAGGGCTTCGAGGGCAGCAAGGTCCGGCGAAGGGCAGCAAAGCGGGAGCTTTCGGGATATGAAAAAAACGGCAGGGACAAGGACCATGTCTGTCTACAGGGAGAGACCGCTGGAAAGGTCGGAAAAGCTTCGTCTGGCCGGGGAAACGGCCCTTCTTCTTGCGGCCGTCGATCTTCTCTTTTTTGCCAGCCTTCCGGCTTTGATCTTTTTAAGCCCGCTCGCGTTTATCTATATCCGGCTGAGGAAAAAGGCCATGCTCGAAAAACGGCTGAAAAAGCTGAGCTATGATTTCCGGGAGGTGCTGGATTCCCTCTCAGTGGCTCTGCGGGCCGGTTATTCCGTGGAGAATGCCTTCCTCGAAGCGGAGAAGAATGTCCGTCAGACCCTGGGGGAGGGAGACATGCTGAAGGAGCTTTCCTATCTCAACCGCCAGGTCAGCCTTAATGTCCCGCCGGATGAGCTGGTGTCCGATCTGGCTTATCGGACCGGTCTGGAGGATATCCGGAATTTTGCGGCTGTTTTTTCCTCCGTCAGACGGATGGGTGGTTCTATGGCAGAGGCCGTCCGGTCGGCTGCGGCTGTGATCACCGAAAAGATCGACGTGGAGAGGGAGATCGAAACGGCCATAGCCGGAAAAAAGACGGAGCAGAAGATCATGGCCCTCATGCCCTGTCTGATCATCCTTTATATGCGTCTGGCTTCTCCCGGCTTTCTGGACGTCCTCTATACGACAGCTCTGGGCCGGATCATCATGACGGCCTGTCTTGCGGCCTATGCCGGGGCCTTTTATCTGGGCAGGCGGATCGTGGACATTCAGGTATGAAAGAAGGTGAACGGAAATGAAGACAGGTCCGACCCTGCCTTTTTCGAAAATTGAGATCAGAAATGCTCTCCTGATCGGCGCGGCCTTTCTGGGCCTGGCTCTGGCGTTCTCCTTGAGTGAGGCCGGAGAGAATACCGTCTCCGGCGGCTATCTGACGAGGGAGAGCTACGGCGGCTCCGCCTACGAGGAAGAACTCGAGGTCACGGCAGAGGGCTATTCGGAGGATATCACGGTCCGGGTCGATCCCATGACCTATACAGAGGAAGAGGCCCGGGAAAGACTTGAAGAGACGGCTAAAAAGCTGGAAGGATCGGTCCTGGGTGAGCTCTCTCCGGATCATGTGGACCATGATGTGACCCTGCCCACTGCCCTTGAGGGTGATCCGGTGACGATCGAATGGTATTCGAGCGATATGACCGTCTTTTCCTATGAGGGCAAGATAGGGGACTCCGTGCCTGCGGAAGGGCAGGAGGTGGTGGTGGAGGCAGATCTTTCCCTTCAGGGACAGGAGAAGACTCTTTATCTGACCTGGCGGATCTATCCCAAGGTCCTGACAGAGGCGGAGACACTGACGGCCCATATTCAGGAAAGCCTGGATTCCTCTGACGGGACAGAGGATCGTCTGGTCCTGCCCTCGCAGGTGGACGGCGTATCTCTCACCTGGCGGACAGCCTCGGCTTCGACCGGTCTTATCATCGGAGGTCTCGGGGTCATTGCCGCGGTCCTTTATCTCTTTTCCGGGAAGCAGCGGAAGGCCCAGGAAGAAAAAAAGCGGCGGGATCAGATGCTGCTCGATTACCCGCATATCATCAGCAAGCTGGTCCTTCTTCTCAACGCGGGACAATCCATGCGGAATGCCTTTTTCCGCATAGAGGAGGACTATCTGGCGGAGAAAAAGACCTCGGGAAAGGTCCGCTGGGGCTATGAGCTGACCGGCCGGCTCTGCGAGGATATGAGGCTGGGACTGCCGGAGGAAGAGGCATACAGGCGGCTGGGCCAGAGGGCCGGCCTTGTGCGCTACCGGACCTTTTCTGTCCTTCTGATTCAGAATCTGAAGAGAGGCAGCCGGGAGCTCATTGCCATATTGGAGAGGGAGGCGGCCGGAGCCTACGAGGAGAGAAAGGCCCATGCCCGTGTCCTGGGAGAAGAGGCCTCGACCCGGCTTCTTCTGCCCATGATCCTTATGCTTCTCATCGTCTTTGCCATCCTTCTCATTCCGGCCTTTCTGACCATGGGATAGAAGGGATGAGCTGCGGAGCAGCCTGCTTTTAAAGAGCAACAACCGGAGTGGATCTTGCCCTGCGGGTATTGCGAGTTTGACAAAGCGGCTGCGAGCTTTGAGGCCTGTCAGATAAGTGCATCATTTCTCCGGCTTTAGCCACAGGGGGAAGACCGTGGTATAATAGTCCTCGATGCGGCCAATAAAAAAGGATAAAGAAGGCAGTGAACGGAGAAAAATTTATGAAAAAAAGGATTATTCTGGCCTCGGCATCTCCGAGACGGCGGGATCTTATGACGCAGATCGGCCTGGAATTTGAGATCATGGTCAGCCAAAAGGAGGAGCCGATCCCGGACCATATGAGTCCGGTCGAGATCTGCCAAAGAGAAGCCAGGGTCAAGGCCCGGGATGTGGCGGATCAGGCGGCGGAAAAATATCCGGGAGAAGAGGTCCTGGTCATCGGAGCGGATACTGTCGTGGCCTACGGCGATAAGATCCTGGGCAAGCCCGCCGATGCGGCCGATGCCGCCCGCATGCTCCGCCTTCTTTCCGGAAATGTCCACCAGGTCTATACCGGCGTGTCAGTTATTTCTCTCCCGGAGGGCAGAGAAAACGGCTTTGCCGAGAGGACGGATGTGGAGGTCACGGACCTGACCGAAGAGGATATCGCCGCTTATCTGGAGACGGGAGAGCCCTTTGACAAGGCCGGCTCTTACGGGATCCAGGGCTGGTTTGCCCGCTTTGTGAAGGGCATTCAGGGTGATTATAACAACGTGGTCGGCCTGCCGGTGGGCAGGCTTTATCGGGAGCATCTGAAAGAAGAATAGAGGCAGAAAAATGTCCCCGCCAATGATGGCGGAGACATTTTTTGTTTGAGCATATAGCTTATGATTTCTTTGTTTTGGCATTTTTTGTCTCTTCTTCCTCGGGCAGGTCGAAGAGCTCGCCCTTAACACGGAAGCGTTCCGTCATGATCTTATTTTCTTCAATGAAATCGCGGGCGTAATTGATGAATTCCTCGACCAGGATGCTCATGGGCTTGCCCTTTTCCCAGATAAGGACATACTCCGCAATGCGGGAGGGCTCGGTCAGCATCTTGGTGACGACCAGCTCGTTGGGCGTGTAGGTCGTCTGGGGGAAGATGGCGATACCGGCATTCTGCTCAGCCAGGGCGACCGCGTCCAGATAGCCGGACACCTCACAGATGATATCGGGCTCGAAGCCCAGGTCCCGGAACCATTCCTGGATTTCGACCACACGGGACTGGCGG
>R11__coassemble_649_pt1 | contig 21674 bp, 21 predicted proteins | sample R11__metabat2_high_PE_015 | metagenome-assembled genome bin R11 | reverse complement strand
CGGCCGCCCTTGACGGCCTCGACCAGCATGAGCTTGGAGGGCTTGTCGGCAGCTTCCCGGATAAAATGCAGTTCCTTGACTTCCAGGTGGAATTCCGAAAGGGTCCGGATCACATCCGCCAGCCTCTCCGAAAGGTGGATCATATAGAGCCGTCCGTTGCTTTTTAAGGCATAAGAGGCCGCGTGGGCCAGGTCGGTGAGAGAGCAGGCCAGCTCATGACGGGCTATGGCCTTGGCGTCCGTGGGATTGATGAGGCCTCCGCCTGCCTTGCGATAGGGGGGATTGGTGATCACGACGGTAAAGCTCTGGGCGGGGACATAATTTTCGATGCGACGGATATCTCCGCAGATGACACGGAAACGGTCCTCCGCGTGGTTGAGGGCGGCATTTTCCCCGGCCAGAGCGGCAGCAGCCTCCTGAAGCTCCAGGCCTGTGAAGGTGACCCCTTCCGGGGCATCCGGCAGAAGAAGGAGGGGCAGGATGCCGTTTCCCGTTCCCAGATCCAGCACGGTATCGCCCTTCCTGAGCCTGGTAAAATGCGCAAGAAGAACGGCATCCGATCCGAAGCAGAAATGGTTGGTTTCCTGCCGGATCAGATAGCCGTTCTGAAGATCATCAAGTCTTATGGACATCAGTCAGTCCGGCCGGAGTTGACCGACTGCTGTGCGTTTTCGCCTGCGGGTTTATTGCGGTGGCGGGGACGGCGGCGTCTCTGGGACTGGGAACGGCCCTCACCGGTCTTTTCCTGATTTCCCTCGGACGGAGAAGTCTCGGCCGCGGCGTCTGCATTTTTAGTACGGTTTGCGCGGGAGGGTCTGCCCTGCCGGTTATTTTCCCGGACGGGTCTTTCCTCGCCGGTTCGGTTTTCGGCATGGTTCTTCTGACGGTTTCCGTTGCGGCTGCGGCTGCGATTGTGGGAACGGCCGGTCTTTCCGCCCTCGGCCGGAGTTTCGGAAGCAGAGCCTTCAGCCTCCTCGGCCTTCTGGTTCTCCAGGGCCTTTTTGATGGCCTGGCGATATTTTCTCTGCTCCTCCGTGACAGGCTGGTCCTGGCCCTTTTCCGCTGCAGCAGCCTTTTCCGCGGCCTTCTCTGCCTCGGTCTTTTTCTTCTGCTGGGGCTTGGGCCTCTTGGAATGCGGGATAAAGGTGATCTCGGAAATGTGGTATTCCTTCAGCTCCTTTTCATCCCCGTCCATATCGACCACGATCTTGACCAGCTGACGCAGAATATTGACGGAATGGACTTCTCCGTGACGGCCGTCCGGCGTGGTGGCCTGGTCGCCCTTGCCCGGCAGGTTTTTCTTGAGCTCGGCATAGGTCTCGGCCTCGTTGTTGAGACAGCACATGAGACGGCCGCAGGTGCCGGAGATCTTGGCGGGATTGAGGGAAAGGTTCTGCTCCTTGGCCATCTTGATGGAGACCGGGGCAAAATCCGACAGGTAGGTGTGGCAGCATAAGGGACGGCCGCAGCTGCCCATGCCGCCCAGGATCTTGGTCTCATCCCTGACACCGATCTGCCTCAGCTCGATGCGGCGGCGGAAAATGCCGGCCAGGTCCTTGACCAGCTCACGGAAATCGATCCTTCCGTCAGCCGTAAAATAGAAGAGCAGCTTGCTGTCATCGAAGGCATACTCCGCCCCGATCAGCTTCATGTCGAGCCCTCTCTCCCGGATCTTTTCCCGGCAGATGATAAAGGCCTCGGTCTCCTTCTGCTCGTATTCCTGAGCCTTGGCGGTGTCCTCCTCCGTGGCAAGACGGAGGACGGGCTTTAAGGGCTGCTTGAGCTTGTCATCGTCCAGATGCATGGGGGCGATCAGGACAGTGCCGTATTCCAGGCCCCTGGCGGTCTCCACGACCACGGCATCATTGTAGCGGATCGGCAGATCCGCAGGATCGAAATAATACATTTTTCCGGCGTGTCTGAAACGGACGCCTATGATCTTAGCCATGAATATTCTCCCTGATGGTCAAAAGAAGCAGTTCGACCGTGAGCGTGGGCGAAACATTGGCCCGAAGACGCTCCTCCGCTTTTGCTATGCTTGACAGGATCTCCTCAAGCCCCGGATAAGAGCTCATGGCAGCCTGTCTGCGAAGGTCGGCTGTTTCATTTTTGAAAATAAGTTTATCGATATCAGCGGTCGCTTTGTAGCAGAGGACATCCCGGAACCAGACCGTCATAAGCTCCAGGTATTCCGGCAGATCCTGCTTTTCCTCCGTGATCTCCTGCAGCCGGTCCACGAGCTCGCCTATGGGCTGGTCATGAAGACTGCGAAGAAGGCTCAGGATGCGGCGGATCATAAGAGGAAATTCCTCATCCGAGGCAGCGGCTTTTGCCTTGCCCAGGCTTCCTCTTGCAAAGGAGGCAATGATCTCCGCTTCGCCCCGGGTCTTGCCCAGCTCCTTTTCCAGATAGGTGCGGACAGCCTCATCCGGCAGGGGGCGGACCTTCAGGGTCACACAGCGTGACCGGATGGTGGGCAGAAGTGACTCTGCCGAAAGGGCCAGAAGGAGGATGATGACATATTCGGGCGGCTCTTCCAGAGTCTTAAGAAGGGCATTCTGGGCCGCGACCGTCATCTTGTCCGCTTCATCGATGATGAAGATCTTGTACCGCCCTTCAAAAGGCCGGACAGCGGCTGAGGCGATGATCTGGTCACGGATCTCATCCACTGCAATGGTGGCGGGCTTTTCATGGGTCAGCCGGATCACATCCGGATGGCTCTCGTGAAAGACCTTACGGCAGGCCGGGCAGGCGCAGCAAGGCTCGCTGCCGCCCCTTTCACATTCCAGGGCAGCGGCATAGATGCCGGCAAGCGTTTTCTTTCCGCTTCCCTTCTGGCCTGAAAACAGGATGGCATGTGATGTTTTTCCGGAGGCCAGGCTCTTTTTCAGATATCCGACGATGTCCTCATGGCCTGTGATGCCGCGAAAATCCTGCTCTTTCATAAAACTCTCCGCGATCGCTTATTCTGATGGAATGTCAAAAGACGGGGACCCTTAAAAAGATCTCCGCTTTTGGCATAATCCACACTATTATAGCATACTTTTGATGGTCTCTTCAACCGCTGCCAGGCAGTCGGCAAATTCCCCGTTGTTGCTGATGGGATGACAAATGCCGAGAGAAAGGAGCTTGTCCTCGGAAAAGTCCTCGGAGTCGGCCAGGAAGCGGCGGCAGAGCTCCTTGTAATCGGGCCGGGGCTCCTTTTCCTCCCGGCCTATGGCCCGGCGGAGGCGGATGTTGTCATCCACCTGGATATAAAGGGGGACGACTGTCTCTTCCCCGCAGGCCTTCCGGATAGCCGCATAGGATTCAAGGGTGCCTATGCCCAGATAGCTTCTGCGGTCCAACTCGGGAAAGCAGGTCACAGCTGTGAAATAGGTCCAGTCACCCTGAACGGTGTGATAGGTCCTCTCTTCAATGACCTGACCCGCCGCCTTCAGGCGGTCAAAGCCCTCCCTGTCCGTAAAATGATAGGTCACGCCGTCCTCTTCATCCCGGCGGATGGGACGGGTGGTATAGATGACCATGGGGGAGAGGTCGGCAGACAGTCTTTGGACCAGCTGCTTGTAGAGCTTGTCCTTGCCGCTTGCGCTCTTTCCCATGATGTAGAAGATCTTTCCCATCTTTTGCAGATCCTTTCCGAAAATTCGTCTGAAAAAGGAAATGACACCCCGGGCTCTGCCCGATTTTCACAAAGAAAAGGGGGATTTCCTGTGCATTTTTTCCTGTGGAGAAGTCTTATCTGTCCATGATATACTAAAGTCGGAAAAATGGAAAGTCCCGCAAGGGACATGGTATGAAAGGAGTTTGGATATGGGTTATGTGCTGACTAAGGCGCGCATGGACGAGATCCTGACTGCTCTGGCAGCGGACTATGACATCTGGGCGCCCAAGGTCTTTGAGAAGGAAGGCTGCTTCTCGGACCAGGACAACATCCGCTACGGTCAGGTGGCCTCCGCTTCCGAGATCGAGTGGGAGACCAAGAGCGAGTATTCTTTTAAGGAGGTCCTGCTTAAGATACAGGAAAATCTCTTTTATTTTACGGAGGATCAGACCACAGTGCCCTCCGTCTCCGATAAGGGCATCCTGATCTTCCTTCGCAGCTGCGATCTTCATGCGGTGAAGAGACTGGACCAGATGTATCTTCACAACGGACCGGAGGATATTTATTACAAGCGTGTCCGCGAAAAGGCCAGATTTGTCCTCATGGGCTGCGGCAAGTCCTGCAAATCCGGCTTCTGCGTCAGCATGGGCACCAACCTTTCCGAGGATTACGACCTGGCCGTCAATGTGAGAGAAGAGGGCTTTGAGGTCGATGTCAGGGCGGAGGAGTTTGCCTCCCGCTTCGCTTCCGAAGAGCAGAAGGCCGTGACACCGGACCATGTGACCGAAAATAATGAAAAGGTCACATTGCCAAAGAACCTTTCCCTTGAGACCTATAATGATCCCATCTGGGAAGAGTACGGCAGCCGCTGCATTTCCTGCGGACGCTGCAATTTCGTCTGCCCCACCTGCACCTGCTTCACCATGCAGGATATCTATTACAAGGAAAATGAAAATGTGGGCGAGCGCCGCCGCGTCTGGACCTCCTGCCAGCTGGAGAACTACGATGAGATCGCCGGCGGCATCCGCTTCCGCAAGACCAAGGGAGCCCGGACCCGTTTCAAGGTCATGCACAAGATCCATGACTTCAAGGAGCGCTTCGGCTATACCATGTGCGTGGGCTGCGGCCGCTGCGAGGAGGTCTGCCCGGAGTACATTTCCTATATCACCATCCTGAATCGTCTGGCAAAGGAGGAGAACTGATATGGCAAACGCATACACCTCTGAGCTTTCCACCATTCTGGAAGTGATCAAGCACACCAACCTGGAATACACCTTCCGCATGGAATACAAGGGCGAGGCTCCTGTCAAGCCGGGCCAGTTCTTTGAGATCTCCATCCCCAAGTACGGCGAGGCCCCGATCTCGGTCAGCGGCATCGGCGATCACACCGTGGATTTCACCATCCGCCGGGTGGGCAAGGTCACCAATGAGATCTTTGAAAATTATGTGGGCAGCAAGCTCCTGATCCGCGGCCCCTACGGCAACGGCTTCGACCCGGAAAATTACAAGGGCAAGGAGATCGTGGTCGTGGCAGGCGGTACGGGCCTGTCCCCGGTCAAGGGCATCGTGGACTATTTTGCCTCCCATACGGAGGAGGCCGTCTCCACCACCCTGATCGCCGGCTTCAAATCTCCCTCGGATGTCCTTTTCCGCGAGGATTTTGCCTTCTGGAAGGACAGGATCCATGTCATCCAGACCGTTGACGGTGCCCCGGAGGATTACACCGGTCCCGTGGGCCTGGTCACCAAGTACATCCCCGACCTTGACTTCCAAAGCATTGAAAATGCGGTCTTTATCATCGTCGGACCTCCTGTCATGATCCGCTTTGCGGCAGCCGAAGCCCTGAAGAAGGGCGTGACCGAGGACCAGATCTGGATCTCCAATGAGAGAAAGATGTGCTGCGGTCTGGGCAAGTGCGGCCATTGCCGCATCGGCTCCACCTACATCTGTCTGGACGGACCTGTCTTTAAGTACAGCGAAGGCAAAAAGCTCATCGACTAAGGAGGAAGAGGAATGGCACTTGATATCAACACCAAAAAAGCGAAAAAGAATGCCTACCGTATCTCCAAGGTGAGAGACATAGGCGCTTCCCGTATCCGCGTGCCGGGCGGTTACCTTAAGGCGGAGGTCCTGGGCATGGTCCAGGAGATCTCCCAGAAATACGGCAACGGCATCGTTCACCTGACCACCCGTCAGGGCTTCGAGATCGAGGGCATCCGTCTCGAGGATATGGACGAGATCAATGAAAAGCTCCAGCCCATCATCGAGGCTCTGGAGATCAACCAGACCGATCCCAACACGGGCTATCCGGCATCGGGTACCAGAAATGTGACGGCCTGCATCGGCAACAATGTCTGTCCCTTTGCCAACTACAACACCAGTGAATTTGCCCGCCGCATGGAAAAGGCCATTTTCCCCAATGACCTTCATGTCAAGGTGGCCTTCACCGGCTGCCCCAATGACTGCGCCAAGATCCGCCAGCATGACTTCGGCATCCAGGGCATGACCATGCCCCAGTACGATCCCTCCCGCTGTGTGGCCTGCGAGGCCTGTATCAAGGGCTGCAAGTCCCTGTCGGTCAACGCTCTCCGCATGGAGAATTACAAGGTCGTCCGGGATGCGGAGAAATGCATCGGCTGTGGCGTGTGCGTGACTAAATGCCCGACCAGGGCCTGGACCCGCAGTAAGAAGAAATATTACCGTCTGGCCATCATGGGCCGGACCGGCAAGAAGAATCCGCGTCTGGCTGAGGACTGGATGGTCTGGGTCGATGAGGACAACATCATCAAGATCGTCCTCAATACCTATGCCTACGCCAAGGAGTTTATCGATCCCAATGCTCCGGGCGGCAAGGAACACATCGGCTATATCGTGGACCGGACCGGCTTTGAGGTCTACAAGGAGTGGGCCCTGAAAGATGTTGAGCTTCTTCCGGAGACGGTCGTCAAGGATTGTCTCTACTGGGGTGGTCATCATTACGATCAGTCCAACAGCAAATAAGCAAGAGGATAATTTATGGAAAAGGATATGTCCGGCATGAAAAGAAGACGGATCAGGCTGGCTGCGGCAGGTGTCTTAAGCGGCGCGGCCCTTCTTATGACGGCCTGCGGCGAGGAGGAGGGCACGGTTCAGGCCCTTTACGGCCCGCCGCCTGAGGAGAGCTTTGACTCTTCAGACAACATTCCGGTCGATATCTACGGCCCGCCGGTGGAGGACAGCTCCTTTGAGGAGGGTGAAGCCGAGGAGGAAGAGGATGTTTTGACCGAGGATGAGAGCTTCGACCCGGCGGAAAATATCCAGGCCTGCATCTACGGCCCGCCGGAAGCCTTTGGAAATCAATGAAGGAGACAGGAGGAGACAGGGGACGGTTCTCTGTCTCCTTTTTCCGTCCTTCGGTCAGGACCATCCGCCCGGGAAAACGGTGTCCTGCGCGGCGTCTTTCATGGCCTGACCGTTTTGCCCTCCAGGGCAAGCTCGATTCGCCTGTTTTCCTGATGAAAACAGGCTCAGAGCTCGCACTCGCGCCCGAATCTGAAATTCGGACGCTCGACCCCATCGGCCAAAGCCGTTCCGGCCGAAAGACGAGCCTGCTCGGACAAATGTTTTCGGGCCGGACGGCCCGGACCGGAAGCCGGAAGCTCAAGGAGACAGGAGCGGACATTTCTGTCTTTTTCCCATCCTTCGGTCAGGACCATCCGCCCGGAAGCGGAACCGGGAATGGACCGGAAGATGAAACGCAGCGAGCCGTCAGAACCTGAGACGGAAATAATCGAACAGGTGGAAAAAGCCATATGAACACAAACGCTATTCCCATTTACAAAAAGAAACAGCATCTGGGTGAGCTGGCCCGCTACCGTCGAGAGGTCCTCTGTAGCCGTCCCGATCTTCGCTTCCTCTTTTTTGAGCTGACCATCGCCTGCAACGAACACTGCCGCCACTGCGGCAGCCGGTGCGGCGACATTTCCGCGGAAAGTCCCCTGAGCCTTGAGGAATGGAAGAGGGTCGTGGACCAGGTGGCGGAGGATTTCCCCCAAAAGCCCTATCTCTGTATCACAGGCGGAGAGCCCCTGCTCTATCCCGGCCTGGGTGAGCTTATGGCCTATGCCCGTGACCGGGGCTTTCATTGGGGCATGACCACCAACGGGACCCTGATCACCAGGGAGACGGTCCGCCTGCTGGAGGAGACGGGAATGAAGACGGTCTCGGTCAGCCTGGACGGTTTGGGAGAGACCCATGAATGGTTCCGTCAGAGCCCTGGCAGCTATGAAAAGACACTGGAGGGCATTCGCCTGATGCAGGCCTCCGGGGCCTTTCAGCATGTGCAGGTGACCACCGTCGTTCATGCCCGGAATTATGACCAGCTGGAGGACATGTATGCCCTCCTGTCCGCCATGGGGCTCCGGTCCTGGCGGGTCATCAATGTGGAGCCGATCGGCCGGGCCTTGGATCAGCCGGAGCTTGCCCTGACCCATGATCAGCTGAGAGGCCTTATCTCCTTCATCCGGGAAAAACGTTTCGCCGGCCCCATGGAGGTGACCTATGGCTGCAGCCATTACCTGGGACTGCCCCTCGAGAGAGAGGTCCGGGACTGGTATTTCCTCTGCTCGGCCGGGATCTATACGGCCTCTGTCCAGTATGACGGCAGGATCGGGGCCTGCCTGGATATCGAACGCCGGTCGGAGCTGATCGAGGGGTATATCCGGACCGACCGACTCTCAAGGGTCTGGCAGGAGGGCTTTTTGCCCTACCGGACCGATTTCCGAAAATGCGGCAAATGCGCGGACTGCCGTGATTATGCCTATTGCCGGGGCGATTCCTTTCACACCTGGAACTTTGACAAAATGGAGCCTTATCTCTGCCTGAAGGAGGTTTTGGAAGAAGAAGGATAAGAAACACATTCTGCGGGCTTCTCAGCCTTGCCCGACGGTCGCCAAAGTCTCCTGCCGGCATGAACTTTGGCTCGTCGCAGGCTCAAATAAAAAAATAAAAAAGGTTTTAGACCTCCAACACATTTGCATCACTTAGCATGATAGGATGCAGTCAACCTTTTAGGAAGGGTTGCACAAAGAAAAAAGAAAAAGGATTTTCAATTGAAAAAGGAGGTAAGCCTATGAAGTTCTATAAGAAAGCTCTTGCCGGTATCTTAGCCGCCGCTACCATCACAGCCACCGCAGTTCCCGCCTTTGCGGACACAGAAACAGATGCCAACTCTGATCGTCAGACAACGGAATTCCAGTTCCCGGATCGTCTGGGAAGCGAAGCATCCGATGTTCGGCCCGATGCCCTGATCTGCCACGATCCGGATGGCTCCACCGTCTATTATCAGTGGTGCAACGGCCACGGCATCCCGGGATGCCTGCCCTTCAAGGTCACCGCTTACGTCAATGCCGACGGGACAAGCGGTAAGATCTACATCGATGAAAACTGCCCCATGACCGATTATACGATCGACCGGATCGGCTACACCAAGCTCTCCGACATCGTCAAATTTAAGGATGGCAGCTCTGTCGATTCCATCACCGTCGGGGATGCCGAGTGCCCCTATTCGGTCTGCTATGACCGCCAGGTCAACATCCACACCGTGGACTCCAATGTTCTCAACTGGGAAAAGGCGATCGTCACGGATAATGACGGAGAGACCCATGACACCAACATTGTCTTCCCCGGCAGCCACGTCGTGGGCTACAACAGCAATGATCCGGGCGTCAGAGTCATTGAGTGGCAGTCCTGAGGACAGATGAGACGGAGGATGATAAGACACTAAAATCTTAAAGAAAGGACCGGGCTCCGGGAAGTGAAAGGCTTCCCGGAGCCTTTTTTATGAGCAGGCGGCGAAGAGAAATGCTGCTCTGCGGGTCTTTGGTATGTCTGCTTTACCGGGATCTTTTTCACTTCCTGCCCCTCCGCCCTTTTCCGAAACAGGAAAATGGTGTATGATAGTCCCATCTTCATTCATTTCCCGTAAAGAACTGCAAAACGGCTTTTGCGGCTGCCTTTAATGACAGCCTTGTTTTTCGTTACCCCAAAGGGCTTTGCCTTTCTGGTGGGAACGGAAGGCTGCCGCTTTGCGGTGGGAAAGCGAGGAAAATATGAGTGAGCATGAGAAAAAAAGAAACAGAGGGGAAGAGAAGAAGGCTTATCTTATGGCACACCGCCTTTACCATGCGGAGGCCGGTCTTGAAATAGAGAAGGTCCTGGCGGAGCTGGAGGCTTATAAGGCCGGAAAAGGCAGAGGGCGAAAACGGTCCTTCCCTCCGGCTGCGGAAAAGGCTTCTGCAGATGGGCTTCCGGGGAGCAGAAAAAGGTCCGGTGGAAAGGCTTCTGCCAAGGAAAAGAAGAAAGCGGAGGCGGCAGACCATGACCGATAAGTTTGATGTCCTGAAAAATGTCTTCGGCTATCCCGCCTTCCGTCCCGGCCAGGAGGTCTTTATCGATGCCCTTCTGTCCGGTCGGGATGTCCTGGGCATCATGCCGACAGGCGGGGGAAAATCCCTCTGCTATCAGGTGCCTGCCCTCTGTCTGAGCGGAACGGCCCTGGTCATTTCTCCCCTGATCGCCCTGATCGACGACCAGGTTGCGGCCTTGAGAAAAAGGGGAGTCAGGGCAGCCTCTCTCCACAGCGGTCTGGACGAAAAGGAGATGAGCCGGACCTACCGGGAGGCCGGGGCGGGAGAGCTGAAGCTGCTCTATCTTTCTCCCGAAAGGCTGGAAAATGCGGACTTTCTGAAGGCAGTGGAGACGATCCCTCTTTCCCTTATCTGCGTGGATGAAGCCCACTGCATCTCCAAGTGGGGAGAGGGCTTCCGGCCCTCCTATCGCCGGATCGGGACCTTTCTGCAAGGCCTTGAGGACAGGCGGCCGCCGGTCATTGCCCTGACGGCCACGGCCTCCTTTGCGGTGAGGGATGATATCCTCTCAGTTCTTCAGCTGCGCGACCCCCTGATCAGGACCCACGGCTTCAACCGCCCCAATCTCTATTTTGCGGTGGAAGAGCCTAAGGACAAGACCGCCCGGCTGTTGACTCTTCTTTCCCGTTACCGCGGGGAATGCGGGATCATTTACTGTCTGACCAGGAGAACGACCGAATACCTGGCAGGCCTTCTGCAGAAGAAGGGCATTCCGGCCCTCTGCTACCACGCCGGATTATCCAAGGAGCTTCGGGACAGGAACCAGAAGCTCTGGACGGAGAGCGCCGTTCCGGTCATGGTGGCCACCAATGCCTTCGGCATGGGATCGACAAGGCCGATGTCCGCTTCGTCATCCATTTCAATATGCCCAGGGACATGGAAAGCTATTATCAGGAGGCGGGAAGGGCCGGACGTGACGGCCGTCCCTCGGATTGCATTCTTTTTTATCAATACGATGATGTCCGCATCCACGAGGCTTTTTTGAGGAAAGAGGCTTCGGACCGTGATCTTCTGCCCCACACGGAGGCGGAGCGAAGGAATCTTCGTCTCATGCAGGCCTATGTCAGCCGCCGCTACTGTCTTCGCGCCTTTATGAGGCAGTATTTCGGGGAACGCTCTCCCTCATCCTGCGGCTTCTGTTCGGTCTGCCTGGCGGGGTATGGGGTCGAAAGCTTTCCCTTTGACCATGACAGAGAGGATAGGGAAGGGGCAAAGAGAAAGACCTTCTTTGCCTTCAAGGGCTGCCTCAGGGAAAAAGCGCAGTCCGAACCGGGGGAAGATCCGGATCTTTATACCGCCCTCAACCTTCTTCGGGCCCGGCTGGCCAAAAAGAAGAAAAGGCTGCCGTCAAAGCTTTTTACCAATGACCTTCTGCATGAAATGGCTTTGGTCAAACCGACCACCTTTTGGGCCTTTCTGCTTTTGTCCGGCATGACTCCGCTCAAGGCCATCCGCTACGGCCGGCCCTTCCTTTTTGAGATCCGCCATTATCTGGCCACCCGTCCGCCGGGCCATGATCATAGGGAGGCAGAAGAATAGTCGCTGTCCACCTGCAGAGATGTCAGGGGAGAGGACCCGTTTGCAGGGCCAAAGCCGTCGGGGCGGGCAGGGGATTTTTTTCAAAACTCCCTTGACATCCCAAAAGCAGGAATGCTATAATTCCATCTGTTCGACATATGAACATTGGGCTATCGCCAAATGGTAAGGCAACGGACTCTGACTCCGTCATTTCAAGGTTCGAATCCTTGTAGCCCAGCTATGAGTTACGAATTCACATCACGCATACGGTACAGTGAGATAGGGCCTGACGGGCGATTGACGCTCGGCGGGCTCGTTGATTATTTCCAGGATTGCTGCGTCTTCCATTCCGAGTCCATCGGGATCACCATCGATGACTGGGCCAGGAGAGGCTCAAACTGGGTGATCGTCAGCTGGCGCATCATCATCAATGACTATCCCCGCCTGTACGACCATGTCACCACAAAGACCTGGGGCTATCGTTTTCTGATGACAGAGGGCGACCGCAATCTGACCATGCGGTCTGCTGAGGACGGAAGACTTCTGGCTTATGCGGATTCCCGGTGGATCTATGTCGATATGCGCCGGGGCCGGCCCATCAAAGTCGTTCCGGAGGAGACGGCTTACGGGACAGAACCGCAGCTTTCCATGAAGGAGATGCCGCGCCATGTCATGCTGCCTGAAAATTATGAGGTCCGTCCGACATTTCCCGTCATTTATGAAGACCTTGATACCAACGGTCACGTCAACAACAGAAGATACATCCAGATGGGCATGAATTACCTCCCGGAGGGCTTTGACTGCGCCGAGCTTCTGATCGACTATCACAGTCAGGCCAGAGAGGGGGATGTGGTCGTTCCCAAGGTGGCGGAGACGGAGGAGGGCATCATCATTTCCCTCGATTCCGAGATGGGACGGGCCTACAGTGTCATGGAGTTCCGCCGGAGGAAGAGCGATTTTGTTCCCTTCGATCCGGAGCAGGCAGATTAAAGGAAAAGGATCATGATCGAGCTTGGAAAATATCAGGACCTGACGGTCGTCAGGGAAGCCTCCGTGGGTATCTACCTCGGGGAAAATGCCGAGGCCGGTCCCGAGGAGAGAGTCCTGCTTCCCAAAAAGCAGGTCCCGGAAAATATTAAGGCGGGCGACAGCCTCCGGGTCTTTGTCTACAAGGATTCCGAGGACCGCCGGATCGCCACGGTCCGTCCGGTCAAAATATCCCTTCATGAGACGGCTCTTCTGGAGGTGAAGCAGATCAACCGGGTCGGCGCTTTTCTGGACATGGGTCTCGAACGAGACCTTCTTCTGCCCTACCATGAGCAGACACGTAAGCTGATCGAGGGCCAGGAGGTCCTCTGCGCCATGTATGTCGATAAGAGCGGCCGGCTGGCAGCCACCATGAAGGTCTATCCCTACCTCTCCACCTCCTCTCCCTACAATATGGGGGATACGGTCGTGGGCGAGATCTATCAGTATGCCCACAATTTCGGCTATTTTGTGGCCGTTGACCAGAAGTATTCCGGCCTCATTCCCAAAAAGGAGGCCCAGGGCGAACTCAAGGTGGGACAGATCCTGTCTCTTAGGGTCTCCCAGGTCCATGAGGACGGCAAGCTGGATCTTTCCCCCCATCAGAAGGCCTACCTGCAGATGGGACCGGATGCCGACCGCATCCTGAAAAAGATCACAGAGGATTACAGGGGCGACCTGCCCTTTGATGACAAGGCCGATCCGGAAAAGATCGCCGAGGTCTTCGGCCTCTCCAAGGCAGCCTTCAAAAGAGCGGTCGGCCGCCTTTATAAGGAAAGAAAGATCAGCATTGAAGGCGGACGGATCCGCGTCTTATAATAGAAAAAGCCGGACACCTGTGAAACGCAGGTATGACAGCTGTCATCGGAAGGAGGTACTTTCATGAATGTTGATATTCTAAAGTTTGTTCAGTCCGTTACGGATTTCTTCAGGGGACAGAGTCCTGATCTGACGGGCTTTGGCACGGTCGGTATCGTGGTTACACTGGCGCTGGCCCTGCTCTTCCTCTTCTTTGGCTACCGTCTGATGAGAGTCACCATCACCATCGTGGGTGTGATCATCGGTGTCTCCATCGGCTGTATCGTGGCAGGACTGGTGGGCAGCGGCACGGTGGTCTCGATCATCCTGATCATCGTCTTTGCCATTGCCATCGGCCTTCTGTCGGGCATCCTCTATAAGGTGGGTGTCTTCCTGACCGGCTTTTTTGCCGCCTATTCCGTGGTCATCAATGCCCTGCCCGATTCTGTGAGCGCGCCGACCAACTGGGCTATCGCGGCAGCGGTGGCTATCATCGTGGGTGTGATCACGGTCCTGCTCCAGAGACCGGCCTTTATCCTGCTGACGGGCCTTGGCGGCGGCGTGACCATCGCCTATACGGTCATTCAGCGTCTGATCGGTTGGTCCGGCGTTCCCTGCCAGATCGTGACCCTTCTGGTGGGCCTTCTGATCGGGGCCTTCGGCGTCTGGTTCCAGTTCCGCCACACCTCGGCAAGAAAATAAGAGATAAAACAGACTATGGCCTTCACACATCTGCATGTCCATACGGAATATTCCCTGCTGGATGGTTCCAACAAGATCCAGGAATATGTGAACCGGGTCAAGGAGCTCGGCATGACAAGCGCGGCGATCACCGATCACGGCGCTATGTATGGCTGCATCGATTTTTACCGGGCCTGTCTGAAAAATGAGATCAAGCCCATCCTGGGCTGTGAGGTCTATGTCTCCCCGGGCAGCCGCTTCGACAAGGAAGCCGGAACACCCGGCGAGGACCGCTACCACCACCTGGTCCTTCTGGCGGAAAATGATACCGGCTATGCCAATCTGGTCAAGATCGTGTCGGCCGGCTTCACCGAGGGCTTTTATTACCGGCCCCGGGTGGATAAGGAGATCCTCCGCAAATACAGCGAGGGCCTGATCGCCCTTTCGGCCTGCCTGGCCGGCGAGATCCCCCGCCTTCTGGTCCGGGGCCTCTATGACAAGGCTAAGGAAACCGCCCTGGCCTACGCCGATATCTTCGGACCGGAGCATTTCTATCTGGAGCTTCAGGACCACGGCATTCCCGAACAGAAGCTGGTCATCCGCCAGCTCATGCGCATGCATGATGAGACTGGCCTGCCCCTGGTCTGCACCAATGATGTTCATTACACCTATGCGGATGACGTGGAAGCTCACGACATCCTTCTCTGCATCCAGACCGGTAAAAAGGTGACGGATGAAAACCGCATGCGTTACGAGGGCGGCCAGTATTTCGTCAAATCCGAAGAGGAGATGAGAGCGCTCTTCTCCTACGTGCCCGAGGCTCTGGAAAATACACAGAGGATCGCCGACCGCTGTCAGGTGACCATCGTCTTCGGGGAAAGAAAGCTGCCCGAATACCCTGTCCCGGCGGGCTATGATGCCAGGTCCTACCTGACCATGCTCTGCGAGACGGCTCTGCCCAAAAAATACGAGACGGTCACGCCCGAGATCCGGGAAAGACTGGACTATGAGCTTAAGACCATCGAAAGTATGGGCTTTGTGGACTATTTCCTGATCGTCTGGGACTACATCAAATATGCCCGCGATCACGGCATCAGCGTCGGCCCGGGCCGAGGCTCGGCAGCCGGCTCCATCGTGGCCTATTGCCTGGATATCACCCAGCTGGATCCCCTCAAATTCGACCTTCTCTTTGAACGCTTCCTCAATCCCGAGCGCGTGTCCATGCCCGATATCGACGTGGATTTCTGCTTCGAAAGACGGCAGGAGGTCATCGACTATGTGGTCCGCAAGTACGGCAAGGACCGGGTGGTCCAGATCGTGACCTTCGGTACCATGGCGGCCCGCGGCGTCATTCGCGATGTCGGCCGTGTCCTGGACCTGCCTTACGGCGATGTGGACAAGATCGCCAAGATGATCCCCCAGGAGCTCAATATCACCCTGGACCTGGCCCTCAAGATGAATCCGGAGCTGGCCAAGCTCTACGAAGAGGATGAGACCGTCCATGACCTCATCGACAAGGCCCGCCGTCTGGAGGGTCTGCCCCGCAATACCTCCATGCATGCCGCGGGCGTGGTCATTTCCCGCAAGAGCGTGGATGAATATGTTCCCCTGAGCCGGGCTCAGGACGGCTCCATTACGACCCAGTACACCATGACCACTCTGGAGGAGCTGGGCCTTCTTAAGATGGACTTCCTGGGGCTTCGGACCCTGACCGTCATCCAGGATGCGGAAAAGCTGATCAATGCCGGCCGCTCTCCGGAGGACCGTCTGGATATGTCAAAGATCGACCTCAATGACAAGGCCGTGCTGGATATGATCGGCAGGGGCAAATGCGAGGGTGTTTTCCAGCTGGAGTCCGAGGGAATGAAGAATTTCATGAAGGAGCTCAAGCCCTCCTCCTTTGAGGATATCATCGCGGGCATTGCCCTCTACCGTCCGGGTCCCATGGATTTCATTCCCAGATATATCGAAGGCAAAAAGGATCCTGCTGCCGTCACCTACGACTGCCCCGAGATGGAGCCCATTCTCCGCACCACCTACGGTTGCATCGTCTACCAGGAGCAGGTCATGCAGATCGTCCGGAACCTGGGCGGCTATTCCCTGGGCCGGTCTGACCTGGTCCGCCGGGCTATGTCCAAGAAAAAGGCCTCCGTCATGGAAAAGGAACGCCAGAACTTCGTTTTCGGAAATGAAGAAGAGGGCGTGCCGGGCTGCATCCGCCGGGGCATCTCCGAGGAGGTGGCCAACCACATCTATGATGAGATGACGGATTTCGCCAAATACGCCTTCAACAAGTCCCATGCGGCCGCCTATGCGGTGGTCTCCATGCAGACGGCTTATCTCAAATATTATCATCCGGTCGAATTCATGGCGGCCCTTATGACCTCCGTGATCGACAATCCCCGCAAATGCGCGGAATATATCCTGCATTGCCGGGAGGTGGGCATTCCCATCCTGTCTCCCTCGGTCAATGAAGGCCGGGGTCCCTTTACCACGGAAAAGGGAGCCATTCGCTACGGTCTCTATGCCATCAAGAGCATAGGACGGGGCGTGATCGATGCCATCGTCAGAGAAAGAGAAAACGGCGGTCCCTACTCCTCCATCCACAATTTCCTTGAGAGAAACTGCGGACGGGAGATGAACAAGCGGGCCGTGGAAAATCTGATCAAGGCCGGGGCCATGGACGGCCTGGGCGGAACCAGACGCCAGTTCATGCAGGCCTTCCCCCTCATCCTGGAGGATGCCCAGAAGGCCAAAAAGGATACCATATCCGGCCAGATCAGCCTCTTTGATTTCATGCCGGAGATGAAGGCGGCCCACGAGATGCCTCTTCCGCCTGTGGGAGAGTATGACCGTGAATCCGTCCTGGCCATGGAAAAGGAGGTCCTGGGCATTTACCTGAGTGGCCATCCTCTTGAGGAATACGAAGGCCTCTGGAAGAAGGGCATCACGGCCCTGACCACGGACTTCGACCTGCCTGAGGAGGGCGGAAAGCCCCGTTTTTCGGGAGAGGAACGTGTGACCATAGGCGGTCTCATCAGCGAAAAGACCATCAAATATACCAGAAACAACAAGGTCATGGCCTTTATCACCATAGAGGACCTGGTCGGCTCTGCCGAGGTCCTGGTCTTCCCCAAGGTCTATGAAAAATACAGCTCTCTTCTCAATGAGGATGCCAAGGTCTTTGCCGAGGGCCGGGTCTCGGCCGAGGATGACAAGGCCAGCAAGCTGATCCTGGAGAAGCTGACCCCCTTTGAGAATATGCCAAAGGAGGTCTGGGTCGCCTTTGACACAAAGGAGGCCTATGAAAAGGCGGCAGGAGAGCTGGAGGGGCTCTGCCGGTCCTCCATCGGCTCGGACAAGGTCTTTGTCTATATCAAGGAGCCCAGGCTCATGAGGCAGCTGCAGGGGATCCGGGTCAATGCCTCAGCCGAATTTATCACGGCTCTGGAGGCGGCCTTCGGTCCTGACCGGATCGCTTTGCGGGAAAGCAGCGGAAGATAAGAGGAGTTCCCCCTCGACAACCCGACAAAAGCCCATAGTCTCCAAACATTCACGGCTTTACAAAGAAAAAATTGTGTTTTATTATGTACATGTTTTAGACATCAGGGAAGTTATACGGCCCGTAAGCGGCTGTTTTAATCAGGAAGAGAATTCCGGGGGAAATAAATATGGCAGCAAATAAAAGAATCAAGACAATTGGTGTTCTGACCAGCGGCGGCGATGCTCCTGGCATGAACGCTGCGGTCCGCGCGGTCGTCCGCCGCGGCATCAAATACGGTCTCAAGGTCATCGGTGTCTTCCAGGGCTATGACGGTCTGGTCAATGATAACGTCAAGGAGCTCAAGGCTTCCGATGTGTCTGATATTCTTGAAAGAGGCGGCACCGTGCTCTATACCGCCAGATGTCCGGAAATGCGGACGGATGAAGGCCTGATGAGAGCGGTCGAGACCTGCAAGAGACACAATATCGAGGGTCTCGTGGTCATCGGCGGTGACGGCTCCTACAAGGGCGCCGAAAAGCTGGCCAACCACGGCATCAATGTCGTGGGTCTGCCGGGCACCATCGATCTGGATATCGCCTGCACCGAGTACACGATCGGCTTCGATACCGCCGTCAATACGGCCATGGAAGCCATCGACAAGGTCCGTGATACCTCCACCTCCCATGAGAGATGCTCCATCATCGAGGTCATGGGCCGCGATGCCGGCTATCTGGCTCTCTGGTGCGGTATCGCCAACGGCGCCGAGGATCTGCTCCTGCCCGAGAAATATGATTATGACGAGCAGAAGGTCATCGACAACATCATCGAAAACAGAAGAAACGGCAAGAGACACCACATTATCGTGAATGCCGAAGGCATCGGACATTCCGCTTCCATGGCCAGACGTATCGAGGCGGCCACGGGCATCGAGACCCGTGCCACCATCCTGGGCCACATGCAGAGAGGCGGCTCTCCGACAGCCAGAGACAGGGTCTACGCCTCGACCATGGGCTGCAAGGCGGTCGATCTGCTCGTGGAAGGCAAGACAAAGAGGGTGGTCTGCTACAGAGACGGTGACTTCACCGATATGGCCATTGACGAAGCCCTGGCCATGAAGAAGAGCATCTCCGATTACCAGTATGAGATCTCCGGCTCCCTGTCCCACAACTACCTGAAGCCTACGGATGTGCAATGATCTCCTATAAAGACATAAAAGAACTTGAAAAAAACGCAAAGGCCCGCCGTACGCAGGGCCTTTTCGTTGCGGAAGGGATAAAGATGGTGAGCGAAGCTCCCGCAGACCTGGTGGAAGCGGTCTTCATGTCCGAAAGCTTTGCCCGTGACCATGCCGATCTGGCCGGGAGGCTCTCAGCTTCCCTTGTGCCGGACGGCCGCTTCAACTCCCTTTCCGATACCAAAAGCCCCCAGGGCATTCTGGCTGTCCTTAAGAAAAAGACCTGGTCGGAGGAGGACCTCATGGGACAGACTCCCTTCCTGGTCGTTCTGGAAAATCTTCAGGACCCTGGAAATGCGGGAACCATTCTCCGGACGGCTGAGGCAGCCGGGGTGACCGGCATTCTCATGACACCCACCTGCGTGGATCTGACCAATCCCAAGGTCATCCGGTCCACCATGGGCTCTGTCTACCGCATGCCGGTCATGACTCTGGAGGAGACGGAGATCCTTGCCCTTTTAAAGAGGCGACAGATCACCTCTTATGCCTCCAGCCTTCAGGCTGAGGGCTCTTACCTGGAGGGAGATTACCGGAAGCCCACGGCCTTTTTTATCGGAAATGAAAGCCGGGGCCTCTCGGAGGAATTTCAAAAGGCGGCCGATCGGAGGATACGGATCCCCCATGGCCGGCCGGATCGAATCGTTAAATGCTGCCATGGCGGCGGGCATACTCATGTATGAGGCAGCCAGGCAGAGACAGGAATAAAGTATTTTCGGAGGTAATGAACACATGAACATCAAGGGACGTCATTTCTTAAAGCTGCTGGACTTCACGCCGGAGGAGATCACCGGCCTTATCGACCTGGCAGCAGACCTTAAGGGAAAGAAAAAGGCCGGCATTGCCCATGACACACTCAAGGGTAAGTCTGTGGCCCTTATTTTCGAAAAGACCAGCACCAGGACCCGCTGCGCCTTTGAGGTGGCAGCCTATGACCTGGGCATGCATGTGACCTTCCTGGATCCTTCCGCTTCCCAGATCGGCAAGAAGGAAAGCATAGCCGATACCGCTCGTGTTCTGGGCCGTATGTATGACGGTATCGAATACCGGGGCTTCGGCCAGGCCATCGTGGAAGAACTGGCCAAATATGCCGGTGTTCCGGTCTGGAACGGTCTGACCAATGAATTCCATCCCACCCAGATGCTGGCTGACATGCTGACCATCAAGGAGCATTTCGGACATCTTAAGGGGATCAAATTGACCTACATGGGCGATGCCCGCTACAATGAGGGCAATTCCCTTATGGTGGTCTGCGCCAAGCTGGGTATGAATTTCACGGCCTGCAGCAATAAGAAATATTTCCCGGACCCGGCCCTGGTCGAGACCTGTCAGGCCATCGCCAAAGAGACCGGTGCGACCATCACCCTGACCGAGGATGCCATGGCCGGGACAAAGGGAGCCGATGTCATCTATACGGATGTCTGGGTCTCCATGGGTGAGCCGGATGAGGTCTGGCAGGAGAGGATCAACGACCTCATGCCCTACCAGGTCAATGCCGCCATCATGGCAAATGCCGGCCCCCAGTGCCGCTTCATGCACTGCCTGCCCGCCTTCCATGACCTCAAGACCACCATCGGGTCTCAGATCCATGACAAGTATGGTCTGGATGCCATGGAGGTGACGGACGAGGTCTTTGAGAGCGATCAGTCCATCGTCTTCGATGAGGCCGAGAACCGCATGCACACCATCAAGGCCGTCATGCTGGCCACCTTAAGCGACTGAAAACGGGACGGACAGCCTCTCCCCTGACCGGGCGGGGGCTGTCTTCTGAAAGAGAGAAAAGCCTTGGAAGAAAGAAGCGCCGTTGAAGTTATCTTCAGAGCCATATCTATCCTGCTGGCCCTGCTTGTGGCAGCAGGCTTCTTCTACATGCTTTTTGTGGGCGGCTTCCGGACCAATTTCCGTTATGCGGTCCTCGGAGCCGGCTTTCTCTTCAATATTCTTCAGGCGGCCTATTATTTTTCCGACAATAAAAAGGCCAGCCTCATCTTTATCATCTTTGCCATCGGCCTGGGCCTCCTGCTTCTGGATTTCGCCCTGACGATCACCTTTTAGGAAATCAAAATGGAAAAGACGGAAAATGTCGTCCTTTGCGGCGCCAGCTATTACGCTCAGAAATATTATCTGAATGAGACCTTCTCCCGCCTGCCTCAGCCTGTCAAGGATGAGCTGCAGATCCTCTGTGTGGCCTTTACCGAGGATGTGGGCGGTGTCCTGACCCTGGAATTTACCCCGGAGGATGAGCTGGTCCTCTGTGTGCATTCGGAGGAGGGAGACCAGCGCTTCGATGAGATCGGGGCCGGCCTCCTGATCAGGAAGGTCCAAAATGAAAAAGCCGAGCTCATGGAGCAGCTGACCATGTATTATAAGCTTGTGATCAAGGGAGGGGTCGTATGAAGATCGGCTCCCTTTCTTTGTCTTCCCCCCTGATCCTGGCACCCATGGCCGGCATCACCGACCAGCCCTTCCGCCGTCTCTGCCATGAGTGCGGGGCGGGGCTCGTTTCCATGGAAATGGTCTCGGCCAACGCCATCAAATACGGCAACAAAAGGACGGAGGCCTTCATCGACATCCACCCGGACGAGCACCCCGTCGCCCTTCAGCTTTTCGGGCCGGACCCGGAGACCATGGCCAATGCGGCCGGATATCTGGAGGACAAGCCCTTCGATATCCTGGATATCAACATGGGCTGTCCCATGCCCAAGATCGTCAATAACGGCGAGGGCTCGGCCCTGATGAAGGACCCGGCCCTGGCAGCGGATATCGTCCGGGCCTGCGTGGAAGCCTCCAGCCGGCCGGTGACCGTCAAGATCCGGATCGGCCTTGATGACAGCGAGATCCTGGCTCCCAGGCTTGCTCCCCTTCTGGAAAGAGCCGGGGCAGCGGCCATCGCCGTTCACGGCAGGACCAGGGAGCAGTATTATA